>Ga0181358_1000332_pt1 | contig 21056 bp, 44 predicted proteins | sample Fa13VDMM110SD_FD_130096 | JGI IMG/M metagenome (GOLD analysis project Ga0181358, IMG submission 130096) | Freshwater viral communities from Lake Michigan, USA - Fa13.VD.MM110.S.D | ecosystem: Environmental > Aquatic > Freshwater > Lake | place: USA: Michigan | collected 2013-09-24 | reverse complement strand
TGATCTGGCGGCGTCATCAGTGGTATTAATTGACACTTAACCATCACCTGTTCAGCTTCGTCTATCGCCGCTTTCCAACCGCGTTCATAGTCATTCATTCCACTCATCCGCGCCACGTTATTAAGATCATCATCTGGCTGAGTAGCTTTGTTTAAACGCTCCACCTCTTTCAGCCTCTTTTCTAAACCGTCAACACGATCTTCAAGCCAGATGATCATCGTCTTTGATGATGCGGGTGTCATTTCATTTCTCCTAGAGTAGTTTTTACATGCTTCCCAAAGTATTTTTGTTTGCCCTTCAAAACTCATTTGTTTTTCTCACGCCCTAGCATTGCCTTGTCGATTGCTGCGTCTAGTGCATCACCCGCTAATACATCACCCTCGTTCACAGAATCACTAACGCCATCGTCGTTGACGTTGCAAGTCCACACATTTACTTCTATTCTTGGCGTGGTGCAATCCTCTACAGGTCTTGCTCTTAACCATAAATACCTTTTTGCGTTGTCAATCATTACGTCAATGCCTTGCTTTGTAACTCTGTTGCGTTCAAACACATTGTCTAAATTACTCATTTATTTTTCTCCCGCTTATGCCACTCATGGACTAGCTGCTTGTGCGTCGCACTGGGCTGCATCCTGCCCTTGTCGCACATGCCATTCAGCCAGCCGTGGTAGTAGGCGGTATCCATTTCAACTGATGGCTCGTGACCGTCACCGTTAAACCCCGCAAAATAGCCAGCAACCAAATCACGACTGTCTAGATTGTCTAGCGTAGTTAAATCCGCAACAGGTTCTCTATCCACCATTCTTCTCCTTGAGTTTGGCTTCTGCCCACTCCACTCCACCATGCCACGCTTCCGCGCTCTTTCCTAAGTAATTCGTGTTGCTGTATGCCTTCATCGGGTTAAGATTCTGCCGCGTATCAAGTATGTCCATCAGTCCACTCCCCTCTTTGCGCCCTTAATGCAATTGGAGAACATAAACTCTCTTTCGCGGCATCCTCGCCCAGCTTGCGCCCACCACGACGTTATGGAGTTATAGGCGATTTCAGGATGTGACTCAGCCCATCGCAACAGGTCGGCATACTCCGCATCCTTCCGCAGTGCCGCAATTTCGGCCTTTGCTGCGGCAAGTTCGCGTTCAAGATGCCAAAGGCGGTGGCGGTGCCGCGGTCGCGCTCGCGCAATCTCTTCTGCCCACCATGCTTTTATTTCGCCGTCGTCGCTCATTTCCCGCACTCCTTCTGTGGTCATGTTTTTATCGACAAAGTTTCGCAGTGCCGCAATCTTTGCTAGTGCGGCAATCGCCCGTTCACCCTCTCTTTGCGCCCGCCCGCGTTCTTCTTCAATGCTGGCTATTGCGGCGGCGCGTTCGCGTTCAAGGGTGCGGGCAAAGTCAAGTGCGCGGTCTATTTCACGATCAGTCAACTCCGCGTCCAGCGCATCCGTCAGCGGCGTGTCGCTAGGTTGAACTGTCAAGGAATCCTTGACTACTGGTTCCGCAAGCGCAGCACGTAAATTGTTTATTGCACTTACGTCAATCTTATCCTTTCCAAAAACATCCTCCAGCGTTTCCAATGCAGCTTGCGCAGCATCTCTCAAATTGTCTTTCATTTCCCGCACTCCTTCCCAACCGTCCCAACCGTCAAGGATTGCTTGACAGTTGCCATCTGTATCGTCCCATCGACCACGCCCCAGAGAAAGCATAGCGAGGTGCAAAATGCGACCAGCATTACAACGTCTACGAATTTCATTTCATTGCCTCCCGGTACTGTGCAATTGTCTGCCGCACATCAGTTTGACCGGCAGGCGTCGGCACCCACACGCACCCGTCCAACAAATACTTTCCACGGCTACGCAGGTAAGCGATAGCGGCGGCTACCTTTTCTTCGTTGGTTTGGATCATGACCGCTCCCTCACCAACAGGCTGCGAAATTTATTGCCTATTTCTAGCATGTTCATGGTCTTGTCGTAGCTGCCTATGTAGTTATGTGCGCCGCCCCTGATTAGTTGCTGTGTGCGTATGGTTGCTGCGAAGACCGTGTCGAATTCTCCCCCTGTGTGGGCGAAGACAGCGATCTGGCTTTGCGGCGTTGCTTCGGTAATCCGTCCAAGCGTGAGAAGTAGTCCAGTGTGGCTCATGTTAATTTCCTCTGTAGGTCTAAAAGTTTATGGATTCTTCCTGGTATTGCACTTGGTTATTTTACTTTTAGAAGCTCAATCTGCTCCGCGAGAATAGATCCTATGTCTCGACCCCTTACTGCAACCATCTGCGCCTCTTTGCAGTCGTATACAACCTGCGATGCATCTGTTATTCCCTTGTTGTAGGCGCTGTTGTATACGTCCCCGCCGTCCAATATCATCATCACAGCATCTCGCACTATTCCAGATGCTTTGCGATCCTTTGCCGCCGCCCTCAATCTTTTGTGATAATCCACCGGAAGATAGACCGAATACGGGATTAAGTTTTTTCGTTCCATAACTTATATTCCTTATTGATTGTGTCCAGAAGATCTCTGGCCTCTTGGTTCGTTTTCAGTTCTGTTCTTGATTTGACGTTGAGATACTCCCTCAACCAATCGGTAGCCTCTTTTTCTGTTGGGGTAAAAATTTGACTATCTTCATGAAGGTATTCCCAGAACCTCTTTTCCCTGCACAAAATGCCAGCGATCTTTACCGCCCGCTCGCCGTCAGAATCCTCCTTTGGTTTCATTGGGTGATCGTCAAGCCTTACCATAACAACCTGATACCGTGACCCGACAAAATCCCGCAACAAGCCAGTTGGGATTTCGTCGGGATGCATACACAAGGTCAAAACATATCCCGTTTTGTCCTGTTTGATGGCTACCTTTAAAGCCTCAAACTGCATGGTATCCATACTTAAAAAGGTATGTCTTCGTCGTTGTCCTGACTCGCTTTCGGCGAGGCTTCCTTTTTTACATACGGTTCGGAAGCCGAAAGGGAAACGCACTGCTTGCCGGCGATTGTTTTGTTCCATCCAGATATTGATATCTTGATCAGATCATCGTCAGTTTTTCTGAGCAGCCCCTGTAGAAGACCTCTGTCTAGACATAAGTCTCCGCGAACATCTGGATGGCTATCTGCCGCCTTCCTGTCATTCGGCCAAAGGGTTCCGGTATTGGGTCTTGGTATAAAAGCCATGGTTACTCCTTGTTGAGGTTGGTTTTGGCCGTAGTAAACATAGCCATGAGGTCTTTGAAAAAGACCGCGTCTTGCGCTTTCACTGCGTCAAATATCTTCTTGTTCTTCTTGAAGATCTGCATGACATCCTCTTCCTTGGTAGCCAAACCCAAGGCGGTTGAACTGGCTAGGGCTATGGCGTCCAGCCAATCCTGAACCTCGCCCGCCGGCTCCAATGAGGCCGTAATCTGCCAATCCCCAGGAGTCCCAACAATCTTCGGTGGTATCTTCGGTAGTATCTTCTCTACCTTCTTGACCGGCTCCGATCCAGTTACCGCATCGAGTGCATCATGCTCAACAATCTCAAACGCCGTCATCCACAGGTAACGACGAAGGTAGGTTTGGACGGCTCCCAAGTTTTGCACCTCATGGCAACCCTTCAGAGCAGCAGAGGACATGGGGGAACTAAAGACCACCTGACCGTCTTCTTCGGTATCGTGGATCGTCAGGAATGCGTTCTCGCTTGTGTAGTTAACAACGCCGCACATGCCCATCTCGCCACATATCTTTTGGATGGCTGGGATAAAGTCCCCCAACTCAAAATACTTGTAGCCGGCGAACTTGTTAGCGCCAGACTTCGTCATCGGCGTTGACTGGAGTTTCAGTCTGGCCTCTTGCAGCTTCTTGTAGATCTTCATTTGGTTTCCTTGTAATCGCGCCATTGGGCGCAGCGGTGATTGACAGAGCAGTAGTTTGCGCAACGAGTGCGCTCACCCTGACGGACTTCTATTTCATAACCCTTGCCGGAAGCTTCTATTACTGACTTGGCCTCCTCTTCTGTTGAACAAACCGACTTGGCGCGAATCCCGCCAATCTTCTTGACTGCCCATGTTGTGGGCTTTTCCCACATTTCCTCTGGAGTGCATTCCGGCATCTCAGAATCTGCCTCCACTGCAAACTCACAAGCCGAATGCTTGGCTATTCTTTCGGAGATGAATGTCTGGCGCTCCTCATAAGACCAAAGCCTGACGGGCAACTCCTTGATGGGGGCTTCTGGATACCCCTCTCTCTTACCTGCATCCCTACGGTTCCAATCACGGATGATTGCAACGATACCAACATCAATGACAGGTATCCTTTTTACCGTTTCCACAAGCCATGCGTAGATATTTAGCTGCTGCTCCCACTCTATTTTCTCGTTCATCACCGCCCACGCAGAGGTGGTCTTGTAGTCACGAATGGCTATGCCCTCCTCGCAGATAATCTGTAGGTCGATTGCCCCAGAGATATTCCACCCATCTATCTCGGCATGTAGACGTTCCTCAATCTTGTGGTTGGCATCCTTGCCGTGCTCAAGAACGCCGTGAACAGCAGATCCAAATATCGACCAGACCATATCTGAAACGTCCTGCTCAATCTCATCCTTAAACAGGTCTGTCAGGGCTACGATCTTGGGACTGTTGATCAGCTGGGTAACAGACAGGTGAGCCTTACCCTTGCTGTAGGTAGGGCGCTGCAGGACGTTGACGAACGTCTGCGGGATGTTGTATTTGTTGGTCAGTTTCATTTTGCCTCCCTCTTGATCTTTTCTTCAAGCATCGCTTCCGCTATGTCGTATGCGTAGCGTGAAATATCATACTTACCAATGCGGCCAGACTCCTCGTTAGATAGAATGCCTGCCGCTAGAGCGATGGCCGCACCGTCTAGCCATGTCATGGCGTGATCGACTTTCATTTTTTCTCCTTTGTTAATTTGGATAGACATTGTGCTACCATCCAAATACAATGTCAACAGGTTGTACCCATGGCATGTCATCTGGTGTATTAGAAGAGGAGGATTTATGAAAGTGTTAGTGGCTTGTGAATACAGCGGGACTGTGAGGGATGCGTTCATTCGGGCGGGGCATGAGGCCATGTCGTGCGATATGCTTCCCACAGATAAACCTGGACCGCACTACAAGGGGGATGTGAGGGATGTCCTTGGTTGTCATTGGGATTTGATGATCTGCCATCCGCCATGCACCCATCTGGCCGTATCAGGCGCAGCTTGGTTTGAAAGGAAGAAGGCCAGCGGTGTGCAGGATGAAGCTTTGGACTTCGTCCGCCTGTTACTGGATTGCAAGATCCAGAGAATCTGCCTCGAGAACCCCATAAGCATCATCTCCACGCGGATCAGGAAGCCAGACCAGATCATCCACCCGTGGCAGTATGGGCATCCAGAGAAAAAGGCTACCTGCCTGTGGCTCAAGGGTCTGCCACTACTCAGGCCGACAAAGGATGTGAAGGAAGAGATGATGGCGCTACCCAAGGGCAAACGGGAAAGACTTCACTACCTGCCGCCGAGTGTAGACAGGTGGAAACTGCGCAGCGTTACCTTTCAGGGGTTCGCCGATGCCATGGCGGATCAATGGGGTGTTGACTCTGGTTCTAATCTGGTTTAGTCTTAAGGCATCCGTGAAAAAGACGGGTCGCCGTGATGGGCGAAATGGGAGGGAGGAACGAACCCCTACGCATGGGTTTCGGTTGTGTTGAGCAAATCCTCCCCCTGCTCTCCATCACCGCGACCTGAAACCCAGCCGTAGGGGTTTTTTCATGGGTCATCTCCGAGGGGGATAGCAATTATCCCGCCTGTAGATATGGGAAGACTCGTATCGAAAGCAGTAATGTCATGGAGCGTCAGGGCGCGTAAGCTAATGAGCCTAAATGGGCTGCACCCAGTTACATACCATGCCGATCACCTCCGGTCGTGGTTCTAGCCTGTCAGCGAGGGACTAGAGTAGTTAGGCATACAAGGGTGGGACAAGGTGCCTGACGAATGAATCGCTGCCTCTGGGTAGGCTGGGACTTCCCCTCTCTGGGTTGTCTGGGTCGGGTGGTGGGCTGCTTCCACCCCTTGGGGAGCGTTTAAAACTAAAAAATGTCATCTGATGACATCGCAAGTTGCCAACTGTTGTATCTTAACCCTAGTGTAACAGGTGTTACACTACCAAGGAGAAGTCAATGAATAGCGTAGTCCTATCCTCTATCAGGCTTGATGGAGATACCCAAGTTCGCACCTCTCTAGACCAGCAAGTCGTAGACCAATACGCGGAACAGATGCTTGACGGGGACAAATTCCCTCCGGTTATCGTCTTCCACGACGGGTCGGATTACTGGCTTGCCGATGGGTTTCACCGTTACTTCGCTACCAAGGCGAATGCCCAAGAAAGCATTGAAGCTGAGATCAAAAACGGAACCTTGCAGGATGCGCAGCTGTATGCCTACGGCGCTAACAGCCGGCGCGGCCTGTCCATGTCTGACGACGACAGCAGAAACATCATCACAAAGATGCTCAAAAACCCAGTATGGGGGCGCTGGACGAACGCAGAGATAGCGCGGCATGTCGGCGTATCAAAAATGACTGTGGGGCGCGTAAAGAACTCCCTGCCAGCCCAAGAGGGGGAGTCTACAAAGAAAGTATACAAGAACCAGTTTGGGAAAGAGTCGGTTATTGAGACAAAGAACATCGGCAAAAAGAAGGGGGCGACCCCAAAGACTGAGATACCTGACAACCAGGAGGAAGACCAACTCAGCGAGTTAACAGAAACAATCTCAACCCTGTCTTCAGAGAACCAGACGCTCAAAGACAAGATTGCAGTCGGCCAGTGGGATGCGAGCGACATTGAAAAGGTTGACATCCAAGACGTAGTTCTTGAGTTGCGCGAGAACATACGTGTATTGGAAATCGACAACAAGGCGCTTCGCGAATCCCGCGATATGTATCAAAATCGGAACGCCGAAATGATCCGCACCATCAGCGGGCTGCAAGCAAAACTGAAGAAACTTAGCAAGTAAGGGGGCGCAAGCCCAACCCACGCCTAGGGGTTCTAGGCATTTAAGGAGAGCATATGGAGCTAGAATTACGTGAGCATCAGATGAAGGTTATCGATGCTCTGAGGGATGGATTCAAATCGGGATTTCGATCCCAACTGCTTTACGCACCAACAGGATTCGGCAAGACAGAGGTGGCGATCTACCTAATGAAAGCCACCGCGCAGAACAACAAAAGGGCATCGATAGTCCTCGACCGGCTAGTCCTAGTTGATCAAACCAGCATGAGATTGTCAAAGTATGGGCTAGACCATGGCGTTTACCAGTCAGGCCATTGGAAGCATAGCCCAAGCTGCGCGCTGCAGGTCTGTTCCGCGCAGACCCTAGAGGCTAGGTCTGATTTTCCAGCGGGGGATTTGGTAATCATTGACGAATGTCATATAGCCAGAAAACAAACCAGTGAGTTCATAAAGAAAAACCAAGATGTAAGGGTCATAGGTCTGACGGCGACCCCCTTCACCAAGGGGCTGGGCGATCTGTATCAGAACGTCGTATGCGGTTCCACAAACAACTGGCTTGTTGATAACCGTTGGCTGACCCCACTCAGGGTATTCATCGCCAAGGAAATCGATATGACCGGAGCCAAAAAGATAGCCGGCGAATGGTCACAATCTATTGCTACCAAGCGAGGTATGCAGATCACCGGAGACATCGTCGAAGAGTGGATCAAAAAAACCCATGAGATATTTGGTAGACCCAGGAAAACCATCGTATTCTGTTCGGGTGTAGCCCATGGTGCCGACTTGGTAGAACAGTTTGCCCAAAGAGGTTACAACTTTGTATCTATAAGCTACAAGGATGACGACGTTTTCAAGAAACAGGCTATCGAAGACTTTGCCAAACCCGATACCGAGATCCACGGCCTGATTGCCACAGACATCCTGACCCGAGGGTTTGACGTATCAGATGTGATGATAGGCGTCAGCGCAAGACCTTTCAGCAAGTCATTCTCAAGCCATGTCCAGCAGATGGGGCGTGTCATGCGCCCGTATGAGGGGAAAGAATTTGCTCTCTGGCTGGATCATTCCGGTAACTATCTGAGATTCAGAAATGATTGGGATGAGTTGTATGAGTCCGGAGTCAGAGACTTGAGCAGCAAGGAAGAAAAGGCCAAGAAAGAACTGACCGAACAAGAAAAGAAGGAATCCAAGTGTCCGTCCTGTGGTCATCTCTGGCCTAGCAACAGTGATACCTGTCCGTCCTGTGGTCATGTCAGACAAAGAAGAAGCGCAATCGAAGCTGTAGCCGGAGAACTCCAAGAGTTAGCAGCAAGCCCCCGCGCAACAATGCAGGACAAGCAGACTTTCTACTCAGAACTTTTGTGTTACGCGAGAACCCGTTCATACAACCCGAACTGGGCTTCGCACAAATACAGGGAAAAGTTTGGCGTATGGCCTAAAGGATTGTCCGATACATCGTCTGCAATCAGCGCAGAGACTGCATCTTGGATACGTCATCGCAACATAGCATGGGCAAAGTCGAGGAGACTGTGATGAGATTTGAAGAGTTTGCCAGATCATATGGGCTGATAGTTGATTCAATAACCCCGCATAAATGGATGTCCACGCCGACAGAAGACCACCCACGCAAGCGCAATGGTCGTTACAAATACACGGGTGACGTAGGCTGGGTGCAGAACTGGGCAACCATGGATGCGCCTTGCATGTGGAAGTCAGACACTCAAGCCCCTCCAGAGATAAGTGGGATGAGAGTACAGGCTGACAGGGAAAGGATGGAGAATGCAAAGAGAGCGGAATCAAAAGCTGGTTGGATACTGCATCAAACCTACCTGTCGCCGCATCCATACTTGGCCAAGAAAGGATTCAATGATGAGATGGGCAACGTGTGGGACAAGGACGACAAGCGCCTGCTGGTCATTCCGATGCGGCATGACGGTCGATTGATCGGGTGCCAAATCATAGACGACGGCAGCAAGAAGTTTTTATATGGGCAAAGGAGTAAGGGCGCATCCTTTGTAATTGATGCGAAGGGTGACCCTATATTCTGCGAGGGGTATGCCACCGGACTCAGCATACGTGCGGCCATGAAGGCAATGAAGATTAGATACAAGATATACATTTGCTTTTCAGCGTCCAACGTAACGCACATTGCGTCCAAGATTCCAGGAGGATTCATTGTTGCTGACAATGATCCGAAAGGGATCGGAGAAAAGGCCGCTCGCGAAACTGGTAAACCATTTTGGCTTTCCGATACTATCGGCGAAGACTTCAATGATTTCCATCTGCGAGTCGGCCTGTTCCGTGCCAGTCAATCCCTCAAGCGTTCCTTATTCTCGCGGCCAGAACCCTCAAAAACCGCTCCTCCATCTGCCTGACCCGCTCACGCGTTAGACTGTAGGGAAACCCAGCTTGTAGCAGTGTGGCACCCTTTGACCTACTAACAAGAACTTCCCAATTGCGCTCACGCCCCTCCACGGTTATACGATTTCCGTAGAGAGAATCAAATTCCTTGCGTGACGGGAAATCGACCAGCACATATGGGTGATCTTTGTCGCCAGTTTTAATTGGGACTCGACCCCCTCCCTGTTTTAGGTTCATTAGTTCAGTTCCCTTTTTGGTGGTGTGGCGTTTGTCATATATGAATCGCGGATTACGCTTAACACGTAGGCTGCGAACATTTGTGGTTCCGATTTCGTATAAACCCCCAGCATAGCCAACGCCGATGCCAAGACCGGTATTACGTCGTCTGGCTTGTGGCCGCCCATAGCATCGTTCAACTTGTCACCGAATGTTTTCATTTTTACCAATCTGCCAATTTGGCGAAAGCTTTCTCGTAATCTTTTCTCGACTTGAACGACCCGACCCTTAAGCAGTAATCCAGGAACCTGTCAGCCATGAAGTGACCCTGCGCAGACTCATTACCTGAATTGCCAACGTCTTCATACTTTTCGCCGTCATACTTATCAGCCAAGACAAACTTTACAGAATCCCAATCCTTGGCAAGGTCAACCCCGTCCACCCTGCCATACCCGTCATACTCTCCTTCCACCTTCCCGCCCCCACTGAGCAGGGCTACCACGTTACTCAGTTGCGGATAGCCGCGCATACAATGGACGACCGGCAGATTTGTTTTCGCGCATGTCTTTGAAAAGAATCCCATGATATCCCCCTAAATTACCGGCAGAACCGGTTGTTTTTCGCTGTTGGTAAACATGGCACCGGCATCATTGCCCTCGTCATCGCTCGACGCGTAAATCATGTTGCCGTCATCCAATTGCAGAACGACTGGTCGGTTGCGCCAACCCATAGACTCCTTTTCTACCTCACTCATATAACGCGCTCGCACGATCTTGCGCCCGACCAGCATATCGCTGGCAACCTTCGCCCACTTTTTCTCCATCGCATCCATGACCACCCCTAAAAGTTAAAAAGTAAAACCAGGAAAACCCAAAATGCAATCGCAGTTGCGCCCATACAAGCGCCGGCACCGATACACTCAAGAAAGTTCACAGCGTCGCTCCTGCAAGAATTCAACAGCCAATTCACCGACCGCGTCGGATTCCTTCAAATGCTCCGCTAGCATCTTCCGGACGTTCTCGCGCTCGCGCTCAACGCTGCTGCGTATTGCCCTATCGTCGATCAACGCGCCGACAAAAATTTCTATGAAAGTAGACGGATCGCAATTTTCAGAAACGAACTCAAACAAATCCACTTCAGCCCGTCCCTTGCGCGGATATCTGCCAAAACTCATAACCTCATCTACAACCTCGTCGAGCGCCAATTCAAAATCGCGCTCGGTCGGCTCGACCAGACCCTCGTCCCCGTGTGCCTCGCTCATGCTTTCTCCCATTCGACTCGTCCCTCAATTAAATCAACGGCCTCTGGATCAACCCACGCGCACAAGGTGCCGTAGTCAACCCATTGCCAGCCCTCCGGCTGCGCATTCCAACCCAGCGTAGCCAAACCCTTGTCAATCGCATCTGAAAGATTCATACGGCCTCGACTTGATTAACGAATTCCTCTGCGTGGACAACGCGCCCATCACCCCCATATTTCTCGTCGTCCCAAAGCTTCTGCACTTTTTCCTCCGCGTCGTCCGCATTTTTTGCGCTGACCGTAAACTGCCAAACGCGTGTTTCCTCTCGCGCCATAGTTACCGTAAATTTTTTCATGCTTCCTCCGCCCATTTGATTGCCTCTTCTGCATTGTCAAACCACTGCACAATTTTCCCGTCGCCATCCTCGACCCCGTATCCAACACAGGGATCGCAAGAGCGCAAAACCTCGTATCCGTTTTTTGTATATATGATGTCGTTGCTCATGTTATGACCCTATGTGATAGTAATAACCAAGCGAGTAAAAATTCACCCGCAACGGCTGCTCGCTGACAATATCGGCCTCGCAAACCCCGCCAACAAAATACATCACGGCATCCTGGATTCGCATCACCTCGTTTTTGTCTTTACAGGTAATAGTCTTGTCTATTACCCCCTTCCAATTTTTGGATTTGACCCGAGCAAAAAGCTTGCGCTTTTGGTCAGGCGTGGTCGCAACAATCGCTTGCATCTGTGGTGCCTCGACCAGCACCCTTGAAAAGTCCATTAGTTCGCCCCCAAAACAGGCAGAACCAACGCCCGCGCCCGTATCCATGACCAGTATTGACCATAGGACAAATTGCAGCGCAGCCCCTCGCCCGTCGCGAGTATCCACCCTTCAGGAATGGTATCGGAGTCGTCGAACATCGTTAACGCCCCGTCCCCGTCCCCGTCCGTTGCTTTGTAGTAAAGATAGAGGGTTGGCATCCGCCCCTCGCGCACAAGCTGCCGCGCCCGCGCCTGTCCAGCCTCTTCGGCGGCGGTCACCATATCGCTAAAACGCTCCCATGATTTCATATCAACCCCTCCAAAATTTCGTACAAAGTTGCCGCCGGCAGTCCCGTGATTTCCAGCAGATCAGCCCAACTCAACTCGCCAGACTCGAACCTTTCCCGCATTACGTCGGCACTCATCCCGTCCCCCTTAGTTAGCAGCAAGTGCATTGATCGATTGGCTTGCCATTGCGGCACTTTTCAATCGGCTCGAAATCCAGGGCTTCGTGAGCGGCTCTCAAGCTGTCCCAATTGATCCCAATATTCGCATCGTGATCACGTTTTGCGAATTCCAACACCTCACGCGCCTGTCCCTCGGTCAGTCCTTCGACGACTTCGTGAACGTCGTCTACGTGCCAGTCCATCGATATCCAGTCTGGATCGATGGCAACCGCGATGGCCTCTTTGACCTTGGCAACGTCCGCGCCAACAGGCAAGACGATTTTCAAGCTATGCACCTCGCCGTCGGCACCTACCGATTCCACAAACGCGGCTATAGGTCGCGTCGTGCTTACTTTTGCTATCATTTTCATTCCGCCCCCTTTGATTTAAGATAGGCAAGGCGCTTTTCTTCAAGCGCCTCGCGCTTTTTGCGTGTTTCCACAGAAACGCCGCCGCATATCGCGTCCCACATTCGCCGTTCAAATCCGGTGGCATTCTGCCGCCATCTAGAATCCAGCTTCTGCTCGGCGCTCATGCGGCACCGCCGTGCAGAGCCTTGCGGCAAGCAAGCAGCACCGCCGCCATTGCGCGGCGCTCGCCGGTAGCCGTGGCAAGCCTGAAGACATCGCGGGCGGGTAACGCGTCCTGCGTGATGTTGACGCGCTCGCACCATGCGTTGATGCCAGCAACGCAAGCGCCGGTATCCCGTGCATCCTGCCGCGTCACCGTCACCTTGGCGCTAATCCGCGCCAGCAAGCGGAGTCGTCGGGCATCCTGCTGGGATTCCACATACCGTTTTCTTTGCTCAAGCCGCAAGGCTATTTTTCGAGCGGCCTCGGCGCGGCACTCTGTTACATCCGCGCCATGCTCCCAGTACAGCACCCCGTCGGCGTCCACTAGGTGCAAGGCCACGCCGGTAAAACCTTTGGGGCTATGCCTTTGCACCGTCCCGTCCGCGTCGATCAGCCCATACGCGTCGCCGTGGAGCAGTGATTCCGGCGGCGCGAGCCGCCCCTTCGGAAATCTGAAGCGCGCCCTCTCTGTGCCGCGATGATTTTCCAGGATTAAAATACCTCGTTCAATCCTCGCGCCCCCGTCACGCCAGCGCGCAGGATGCCGGTACGATTTCGCGTAAAGCCACTCGCAATGCTCGATGCCCCCCGCCCCGTACGCGACCGCGCCGCGGCGCGAGTTGTAGAGCGCCCCAACATTGCGATGATAATTTTCGCCGATTGTGATCGCTGCCGTCGCGATTGCTGCCGCTCGTTTGCTCATGCCGCACCCCCGCCAATCATCAAGTGCTCGGCACCGTAAACGGCGCGCTCGCCGCAACACTCGCACTCGTATTGCCGTGCGTCGGGTTCGCACCCGTCGGCTTCCTCGCCGCAAGCTACGCAAAAACCGATGTGATCGTCGGCCTCGACCGCTGCGATTACCCTTTCCATTTCAATTACCATTTTTCACCCCATTGGTTAAAAATTCACGCACCTTTTGCATATCGTCACCCGACAAACTCCACTCGGGTACCCCTCCCATCAGGCACAATCCGCCCGTGCTGCCGTCTAAAAGCGTTTCAATGTAATACCGTTGCACAAATTGACCGCGCCCCATCCACGCCGCATGGTTGTATCGAGTATCGTAAAATTCGACCATGGGTTTTCCCTCGTGCGTCAGGCAGTCATCGCGCCCGTACTTGCCCCCGTCCCGCACAATCCGTATAAAAAATTTGTCGATCTTCATCTGTTGCCCTCTCTATTGACTGTCGATTATTGACTGTCCACCGGTATATGTCAACGTACAATAAAAACATAACCGCCATCAGGCATATACCCCACGACTAATTTACCCGTCCATCCAGCTTTAGACATCAGCGCCAATGCTGCCGCCTCGTGTACCGCCTCGCCGCTCAAATTGTACGGATATGGTATTGATACCCGCAACCCGCCACATGCTTTCGCCACAATGCGCGACCCCCTGCTATCAGTCGCCCCGCGATATTTCGTTACGATTGCTTCATTCATTGTTTGCCCCTTTAAACTGTGCCAGCCGGCACAATTTCGTTCGCGATTGCGGTATCGATTGCGTCGCGTATTACCGCATCAACATGTCGTGTATCTTTGATTTTCCACAATGCAACAACACAGCCTCGCACAACAACGCGCACCGCTATGATATTGTTGCCGCGATCTTTTGCGGATTCAAAGCCCCTAAATTGTTCTTCAATAAATTCTTTATGAAATATCATATTGCGCACCCCCTTTTTTTGCCTCGACCCCGTCCAAAATTCCAGGATTTCCAGGTTTCGGCGTGTCGTAAAATGTGCGCATGTCGCACGATTTGCAGTACTGATGCCATTCGCCGCCAATGCCGAGCGCCTCGCCGCGCATCGGCGCGCCGTCGAGCATACCGGCGCAATTGAAACAACGCGCCGCCTCATGCGAGCATTCCGGCCAGTCTATTTTTTTATACATTATTTCCCCCTGTTGAGGTATTGCAGGGCGGCGGCGCGTGATTCAAAGCGGCCGGCCAGCGGTGTCTGATGCGCGCCCCGTACTACGTACCAGCCACCCAAAAGCCTGTTATAAACAATCTTGATCATTTTTTGCCCCCCTTAAAAAGTATCCGGCCATCGAGTACGTCTACGCTCGCCGGCACCGTCAAAGCGCGGGTTGCGGTGTCCCAGCATGTTGCGCAACAATGACTCGAATAGTCGCCTTGCGTCGCCAGCACCCAGCGCCGGCAATCAGCGATTGCGTGGCAATTGGGGCAAAAAATAGCGCGACCAGCGGAAAATTTTAAAATGTTACGATTTATGGTTTCGAGCATGGTCAACCCCCTTTTAGTGATTTTCATATGAGACGGCTTTGACTTTGCGACTCCAGCAATTCCGGCAGTCGATACACTGTCCGTCTTGATCGGGTGCGATACAGCGTTTCCCAAGCGCGCCGGCGGCCTTGGTATGGACATTAGACACCGTGATACCGGCGACGCCGGCCAAGCTTGCCGGTATCTTCACCGGTTTATCTGGGAACATTCCTGACAAGCGTATATTAAGATTCAGCGGGATATCGAATTGAGCGGAAAAAGCGGCCACTATTGAATACTCGCGGGTAGGTAACCAGTGCCGGCAATGCGGCGTACGCCGGCAAACCTCCGCGATGCGCTCTAGCATTTCGATCGATTGAATGTCGCCCGAGTCCAGCCATCGAAAATACTCGTCTTCACCGATAAGGCAAACCATAGCGGACACCCATACCTCAAAATCCGCATTGACTGTGGCGTCAAGCCGCGCATGTTGCGCCGGTTCGATCGTTCCTTCATACATTTTGTAAAAATTCCTTCCGGCATAGCAGACATGGCAAACAGAGCCGGCAATGGCGCGCATGCGAAAGCCGGTGATACACGCGATAATCGGCAATGAATAACTCATGCATGGCATCTTTGAGGTTTTAGTGAGGCCGCCGGTAATGATCGCGGCCTGTTTTTTTGTCATGCATTGCATAGCCATCATTCGCCCCTTTCAATTTCTATTTTTTGCGCTGAATAAATAATGATCACGCGGTCAGTGCAAAGCGTCGCGCATAGAGCGCGCACCTTTTCGCCAGTGATATCGATAATGGGGCGGTCGATGGTGCCGGCCACTTTACGAGCGCCGGCGCTGGACAGCGTCAACGTCGCACCGAGAACATTCCATACGACATCGTAGCGCGCCCCATGCACAAAGCCGGCACCAATCAAGCGCCGGCCTTCGACCCAAATTCGAGATTGTGGTACGCGCTTCGACGCGCCCACTTTTACGACGACGATATTTCGCATTATTCGTCCCCCATCAGGATTAGACCGGCAAAACCAAAGCCGGCGCCGATAGACAGCGCAATTGGAAGAAAAAAATAATCGGACACATGGAGCGCCAAAAAGACAGCGCAGGTGCAAATAACGGTCGAGCTAATTTTTAACATTGGAAGCCTTTTAAATAATGAATTCGGGGTGATTGGTTACGCCAAAAATCTCTGCAAAGTCGCGTAATTCGCTGGCGCTTTTTTTAGTCGCGCAACGTATTAGCGCAGATAGACCACGCGCGACGGTGCCGTCCATGTCACGAGTATGAAAATAGGCGAGGCGCTTCACTTCGCGCAATTCTGATTTATTCATAGCGTCACAACCGGTTGATCAACGGTTACGGCGTATCCGAGTTTCTTGATTGTGTCTAAGGCGTGGCGCGTCAACGTGCGAGTGCCGGCAAGCTGCGCTAAAAGCTTTGATTGGTCGCAAACTGGATAGATAGCGCGGACGCCATAATTGTTATCAATGCGTACGGTGATTTTCATAGGTGCCTTTCGTAGTGGGTTGTATAGGTGACTGGTAGTATTGACTGTCAAGCATTCAACGTGCCAAGCATTGACAATCACGCTAAATCATTGATTTAATTGAAAACCTGGTTTTTTGCTACTATATAAATGGTGCCGCTGGGCGTCACATTGCGCCGCAATTGTGCGTCGGGTATCATCGGGCTATGAATTCCGACAAAATACCTACGCGCCGGCTTAGTCGTAAACAAGTGGCCGAAGGCCTGAAGTCCATGCCGATGGAACACATATTACTCGGCGCCAGCAACGGCAAAGATAAGCGCCTTACTACTAAACAAGTCGCATTCGCTCAGGCTGTCGCAATGGGAGAAACACAAGCCAGCGCATACAGAAAGGCATATAACACTAAGTCAAAGCCCATTCATCATGGCCATGATGCTAGTCGGTTGGCAGCAAGTCCGGCAATATCCGCTCAAGTCGAAGCGTTCAGGCTAGCGCTCGAGGCTCAGAGATATGCAACACCTGCAGCTTTGCGCGCGCTAGTGATCGAGCGGCTGACGACGACCGCCATCGACGATGCGATGCCACCGGCGCAAAGACTGCGAGCGCTGGAGTTACTCGGCAAGGTAACGGAGGTCGCGGCTTTCACCGAACGGCGCGAATTGATCAAAACGGATTCGGCGAGTACCGCTCGCGAGCGCTTGATCAATTCATTGCGCACCGCTATCACTACATCGAGCGGTGATGGCGGCATCAGTCTACTGGCAGAATTGGCGAGAGGTAACACTGACGACGCTGTCATATGTGACGATGTCGCGCAGACTGCCGGCATAGATGATGCCGTGCCATGTATCGTGGATGATGCTATACCAATCAATGCCTTGGCGGTTAGTGAGCGCTCACCAGGGCTTCAGGCGGGCGCGCCCCCACCGCCCCCCATCCCCCCGCGCGCGAGCGAAGACACCCCGCCCACACTTGCTTAGTAATCCCCACACTCAATTGCCTATAAATTACGCACTTCCCGTCCTAAATTTTATATGTATATGATATTGTTGACTAAATTCTCTAGTGTAACAGGGTGTTACACTACAGAAACGCCCCCGTCTGCTTAAATATGCAGCACCAAAAAAATTATATACATAAAAAAATGACGCCAGCGCAGAAAGAGATCTTTTTGGTGATAGATGAGTGGTGGAAACGATTTGGTTTCGGCCCCTCGGTAGATGACGTTATGCGGCTGACTGGAGAAAAGGGTCGGGGTAATGTATCTAGGAAGATGTGGGTTCTTGTAGACCTTGGAGTTTGTAAGGGGGTCAGGAGAAGAGCTAGATCTATTAGGCCTTATGGATTAAGGGTTCGGACAATTGAGTGAGTTGAATACTATTACAAACGATGACCTGTTTGATATTTTAAAGTCATTGCCGGAAGATAGACTGATAAAGGTAATAGACCAATTACCGGAGGGTCAGAGAGATCATTTACTCACTATGGCGGAGGAATACTCCAATTCTGTTAGGAGAGAGCGCGGGCAGATAGATTTCCTGGAATATGTAAGGTGTATGTGGCCCAGCTTTATACATGGCAGACACCACGAGGTGATGGCTAAGAAGTTTGAGGAAATCGCCGAGGGGAAGTTAAAGAGACTAATTATTAATATGCCGCCTAGACATACTAAGAGTGAGTTTGCCTCTTACCTTTTGCCTAGTTGGTATATGGGTAAATATCCAGATAGGAAAATTATTCAGGCTTCTAATACTTCTGATCTGGCGGTCGGATTTGGGCGGAAAGTCAGAAACTTGGTGGACGGGGAGGTATATACCAAGATCTTTCCAAATGTATCGCTAAGACACGACTCCAAAGCAGCTGGGAGATGGTCTACTAATAAGGATGGGGAGTATTTTGCTATTGGGGTAGATGGTACTGTTACTGGTAAAGGGGCTGATTTGTTGATTATTGACGATCCCCACTCAGAACAGGAGGCCAAACTAGCCGAATCCAACCCTGCGGTATATGATTCTGTGTATGAGTGGTTTACCTCCGGCCCCAGGCAGAGATTACAACCAGGCGGTGCTATAGTTATAGTAATGACCCGCTGGTCAAAGAGGGATTTGACAGCCCAAGTATTAAAAGCAGCCTTTCAAAGGGGTGGCGAAGAGTGGGAAGTCATAGAATTTCCGGCTATTTTGCCTTCTGGAAAGCCTTTGTGGCCGGAATTCTGGTCTTTTGAAGAGTTGGAAGCCTTAAGGACTGAGTTATCTAATAGTAAATGGCAGGCCCAATATCAACAGAACCCTACATCTGAGTCTTCAGCTATTGTTAAGCGGGAATGGTGGAAGATGTGGGAGGAGGAGCGACCGCCTAAGTGTGATTTTATCTTGATGGCGTGGGACACTGCTTTTGAAAAGAGTAACAGGGCTGACTATTCGGCGTGTACTGTTTGGGGTGTTTTCAATAAACCCAACAGCGAAGGTAAAGACCAGACCAATATCATTCTATTAAATGCTTTTAGGGATAGGGTAGAGTTTCCTGAGCTAAAAAGGATTGTGCTTAGAGAATATAAAGAATGGAAGCCGGATTCTATTATTATTGAAAAGAAAGCCTCTGGAGCGCCGCTTATTTATGAGTTAAGAGCTATGGGTATCCCTGTTCAAGAATTTACCCCAACCAAGGGTAACGACAAAATAACACGGCTGAATGCCATTTCGGATCTATTTGCCTCTGGCAGGGTTTGGGCACCTAATACAAGCTGGGCAGAAGAGGTGGTAGACGAAGTAGCTTCTTTTCCTGCCGGCGACCACGATGACTATGTTGATACTGTATCAATGGGACTAATGAGATTCAGAAAAGGCGGTTTTATTAGCACTGATACAGACGAAGAAGAGCCGGTAAGAGAGTTCAAATCAAGGCAAAACCAAAGGTTTTACTAAAGGATAAATCATGGCAGAGGACACCGATGCGTACTACGGAAACCCTCTTATTAAAGGGCAAGGACGCAACGTAAGAGCAAGGCCGAAGGCTGACCTATCACCTGAAGCTGTGGAGATGGCTGCGGGGTTTCATCCTGTGCTTGGCCCAGCGTTGTCCGCTAAAGACTTTGAGGTTGCTAGGCGTGAGGGCGACGTAGCTGGTATGGGTCTGGCTGGGCTTGGAATGGTTCCTATGGTTGGTGGGGTAGTAAAACCAATAGCAAAAATACTCAAAGCCGCTCCTTCTGGCACGGACGTCCTAAGTACGTTTAAAACCAGCCGTGGTTCTGCATACGCGCACCATGCAGATAACACAACTACCAGAAACCGTTCTGGGGCTATGCATAGAGACACAACAGAAGGGGTACAACCTCGATCTGGAAAGACTATTTTTATAGACCCTAGAGACGCAAATGCGGTTGGCGGTCTTTTTCAAAATACAAATATGCCTACCAAGTTAGTTCCAAAATTTGATAGCGAGGGAGTCCACATACCCGGAAAAGCTGTGCTTCAACTTACCGAAGATTTCGGGCCACGCAAAGCCGGAACTGTACTACATGAGTTTTCATATAAAACAAATCCAGAAGTTGGATTTAACCCAGTGGAAATTTATCGCAGCGAAAGCCCTCTAGGTAACGCTGGGACGGGGATACATTTTGGAAACTCAATTACAGAAGTCACTCCTCAAACTGTTACTAAAAAAGCGGGTGGTTCCGTTCAAATGCCGCGAGAATACAGCCAAGGTAATTGCAAGTTAATCTAAGGATAGATCATGGCAACAAACATGGATAAAGCTCTCTACCAAGCCCCGCAAGGGCTTGAAGCTCTTGAACCGGCACTTGAGATTGAGATTGAAGACCCCGAGTCGGTAAAGATTAACGGGGAGGAGCTAGTCCCGCCAAAAGATGCTTGTTTTGACGATAACCTCGCTGAAGAGATGGGTGCAAATGAGTTGCAGAGCCTAGCCTCTGACTTGTTGGGTGACTACGAATCTGACATCAATTCCCGCAAAGACTGGCTTGATACCTATGTCAAAGGGCTTCGCCTGTTAGGTCTTAAGTATGAGGAAAGAACCGAACCTTGGGCAGGGTCTTGTGGTGTGTTTCACCCCCTTCTAATGGAAAGCGCGGTTAAGTTTCAGTCCGAGACAATCATGGAGACCTTCCCTGCTGCGGGGCCGGTCAAGACCACAATCATTGGCAAAGAGACCCAAGAGAAGAAAGATGCCTCAGTTCGTGTTGCAGATGACATGAACTACGAATTGACCGAAAGAATGCGTGAATACCGCCCCGAGCATGAGCGGATGCTGATTAGCCTGTGTCTGGCAGGTAATGCCTTCAAGAAAGTTTACTTCGACCCCTCGCTAGATAGGCAGACCTCGGTGTTTATCCCGGCTGAAGACATCATCGTACCCTACGGCGCAGCAAATCTAGAACAGGCAGAACGGGTCACGCACAGGATGCGGAAGACCAAGAATGAACTACGACGCCTTCAGGTAGCTGGTTTCTACGTAGATGTAGACCTTGGCGAACCCCAGATGGTGATGGATGAGGTAGAGAAGCAGAAAGCCAAAGACCAAGGGTTCAACGCCTCCGTGGACGGTCGTTTTCAGATTCTGGAGATGCACGTTGACATGGACTTGGCTGGGTATGAGGACGAGCAAGACGGCGAACCTACCGGCATAGCTTTACCATATGTAGTAACAATAGAAAAAGGCACCAGCACCATATTGGCGGTACGCAGGAACTGGCTAGAAGACGACAAACTCAAGTTCCGCCGTCAGCACTT
>Ga0181358_1000331_pt1 | contig 21086 bp, 23 predicted proteins | sample Fa13VDMM110SD_FD_130096 | JGI IMG/M metagenome (GOLD analysis project Ga0181358, IMG submission 130096) | Freshwater viral communities from Lake Michigan, USA - Fa13.VD.MM110.S.D | ecosystem: Environmental > Aquatic > Freshwater > Lake | place: USA: Michigan | collected 2013-09-24 | reverse complement strand
GAGTCTTTAGATTGGTTCAAAAGATTTACAAAATATAATTAAAGATGGAAATTAAAGAAATTGTAAATCATTATGTAAATTTTACAAATGATATTTTGGAGGTAAGTTTCAGAACTATAGATGACGAAGATACTGAATTAAGAAACGCCGAAATACCTGTTGTTGAGATTATCGCTTTCGGTTATGATTTTATAAAAAATGATTCCTCTTTACTTGAGATGTTTGAGGATGAGGATGATGGTGACGATGAGTTTTTTGATGAATATTCACTTAATAAAAACGAGTCTTTAGACATTCACGATTTAATGTCGTTTTTAAACGAATACTATTTAGTTTATCCTGACCAATTACCAAAAAAAGAATTATTTTAAGGACCAACTCTCGATAATTGTAATGTAATTTCTTGTTTTGCTCCCAAGTTAGCAAAAGGCCATTGTCCTGATGAACGAAGTGTCATACTTTCAGGTTGTCTATCAATCACTCTGAATATTCTTTTGGTTCCCTCACACATAAATTCTATATAACCATCTTCCCAACCTGAAGAACTTGTCATATCTATATAATATTGTTTGGTCCAAATCTTACCACCGAAACCATCGAGAACCGGCGCCATCGAAATGATATTATAATCAAATCTCCAAGTGGTATATCCTAATTTAATAGTATCCATAGGATAAATCTCATCAGGATTAATATATACTGAGCCAGGATAATATGTTGTATCATCCGATGTTACATTATTATCTATCTTCTGAAATGTAACCATATCAATTACGTATTCACCTTGTAGATTTCCTGCCGATGGTCGGTCATATCTTTCACAAGAAGATAACAATAATACCGAAAATATAAAAATAAGTGTTCTCATGATTTAAATACAAATTCTTTAGGTAAGTTTTTTTTACATTCTGAACCAACAGGGTAAAATCCTTGTGAATTATCCATTAGAGTGTGGTCATCGGTATCAACCATTACCCAATCTGTTGTCATATGAACCATATACTTAACCTGTTCAGGTTTCATAGGTTTATTACAACAAACACATCTTTCAGTATGACCTGACTTTGACAACTCTTCGTTTTTGTCAAAATTCGGACTTTGGTATAGTTCCATTGTTTTCATATCACAAAGTTACAATATATTTCGACATATACAAATATTTATTGATATGAACTTTGATATTGACAATTTGATTATGATTATGAGAGGAATAGATTCTCATGATTCAGAACTTGGTGAACAAGATGCTCCCGCAGGTGGTGCTTCGACAGGCGGTGGGGCAAAACCGGCTTATCCTACGGTAACAAAGTGGGAAACAGGGGTGGCGAGAGGACCCGCTAACCAAATAGCATTATCTAAATGGTCAGATATTGTAAAATTAACTAGAGGTAAAGCCAACACTCTACTTTGATTTTGAGAAGGTTATAACCCAACCGAATATCTTTATAGTCTTTGTTTTTTTCTTCTTTCTAAAAGTATTCCTAACTGATAAACTAGAATCACAAAGTGAAATAATAAAATTATCGGTCGATTCAGTAACCTTTTTGGACATACATATCGACTGTGACAAAGAATGAGAATTCACTAAGTTATCTTCCGTGAAATCGTCAGGATTTATAAAATCCAAAGAATCCGATGAATACGAAGTATTATCTGACATATAAAAAATTTCTACGCCATCGATTAATTCATAATCATTTATTATTTTGATTTCCCTTGTAGATTTTATTATTACTTTTTCTCCTTTCATGGCTTTTTTTTATTTGACACAAAGATAAACATTTTTTTTTCGTGGCCACAAACTATTTATTAAAATATGAGAATAATAATTTCTGAAAAACAGTACGATGAATTGAAATCTAATCAGTTAATCTATGAACAAGGTATTAGTAATTTGGAGGATTATTACGGTTCAGAGGATTACATAGACCGGTCGTTAGCCCAAAGAGCTGAGGCTAAAGCAAATGCTTATCCAAATTATTGTACATATCCTGATATGGCTGTTAGACCTAAAGAAAAAAAAGTTCTTGGAGTTTCAATTGACGTGAAAGGCGCCGATGGTGAGGATTTATTGATTGATGGATATTGTCTTTACTCATGCCCGAGTGAAAATTTGGAGTATGATACCGATGGTATATTTTTACCATATACGGCGCAAACAGAGATAAAATTTTGTAATGAAAACACTGGTTCCGACATTTTAAAAGGAGTATACAATTGGTGGAAAAATAAAGATTCATTTAGCGGTGATAATCGCAATCAGTCAAGTACTAAATGGGAAATGATTAATGAGTTGTTTACAGAAAATAAATTGTCTGATATCAATGAAGATTTTAATAATCGTTTTAAGCCAGGAATGGTTCGTTCGTTTACTATAGACGGAGTAGAATATATAGGTACATGGGCTTATACAAAAGATGGATTCCGAGTAATGTTTAGAGGTTTCTATCCAAAAGGACTCGAAAAAAGAGGACCTGAAAATAAATACAAATCACCAGAATGGATTGACAAAAGAGATGATTTTCAAATCGTTATGGACCAATATGGGGGCAAACTAGCTATGGCGGCAATGCTAATAGGTGTTTTATCAGGTTTTATGGTTACAGGGCCAATCGCTTTAATGGTTGAAATAGGTATTGAGTTAGCAATAACTTTACCTTTAGCCATAAGAGACTTCCAAAAAGGGGAAGGTACCTCTGGGGTATTAAATATTTTAGGAATAGGTCTTTCTTTTTTAAGATTTAGTAAAACATTCAAAGGATACGACCAAAAAACTTTAGATAGTCTGACTACAAAGTTAATGAGTAGAGAATATAGATTGTTAAATGCCACAACAGACAGAATACCGACTAACTTTTTCAGAAATTTGAGTAAAGAAGAAAGAATTTTACTAATCAACCTTATATCCGATGATGATTATGGTCTTTTTCAGACTTTGAAAAATTTGCAGAATCCTGAAATATTCAAAAAAATAGTTGTTCCTCAACTACAAAAATCTCTTAGAGAGAGTCCTGACTTATATAAATTGAAACCGTCGTTTTGGAAAAGTATAACTGGAAAAGAATTGAAGTATGCCGGCGGATTTATGATGTTTGATATGATTTATTCTGAGGTTTTCGGTTATGTGTTTGATAGTGAGCAAAAAGAAAAACTTACAGGATTAGAACTAGTAATACCGGATAGAATCAAACCGGAAGTTTATGCCCAAATGTTCCAACTTAACCAAGAAGAGGTTAAACAATTTTGTGATAATGGTGGTGCTGAAGTCATGACTGACGCAATTTCAAAATCTAAAAATAATGAACAAGCCGCTATAGCCTTTATGTCTGACTTAATAGAACATGGTCATTATACTTCCAAATTCGAAAGTAAAACTGTAGAAGTTTATTCAGATTCAACTATGATAAAAAAACTGTTACCACTTGGATATAAAAATATTATAGATTGTCCTGTTGGTAGTAAATTCAAAGCAAATGTCTATATTGAAAGTACTCAAGAGGTGTATGTACTTTTAAGTGACTCGACAGAAACTAATAATAAATTACCTGATGTTAACAAAGAAGTTAAATCAGAATCTTTCTACAAAGAAGTTGATAAAATCAAAAAAATTAATAGAAAATTTATATGAAAAAAAAATTAAATGAGGAATTAGTACGAATTTCGGAACTAATGGGGGTCAAACCAAGATTAGAACTATTGGTTGAGTCTCCAAAACCTATTGGTGATTTGTTACTGAATCTTTGGAGAAAAATTAAGGATGATGTGGATGTTGCAGATGTTGACGTTAGAAGAGGGGGTACACCGAAAATAAATGGTAAAAATGTTACTGAGGTAAATTATCGACAACTCGAAACTACACTAAGAGATTTGAAAACTCGTATTGATTCACTAACCAATACTGAAACCGCTTGGGATGATTTTTTAAACGCATTAAGTCAAGAAAATAAAGATTTGATTAGTTCAATATTGAGAAAAGATAAAGTTTTTGTTGCCGAGGTTTATAACAAACTGATGAAACAAAGGATAGATAATGTTAATGAAACAATTAGACAATATATTGAACAAGGAATCAATCATCGAAGCGGACCAAAACGAGGTCAACCATATGATGAAAATGATTTAATTTATAGCGAGGAAGATTTAATAGAAAGAATATCTGCAACTATGGATAGTTCTAATAGAACTTTGAGACAAACACTCCAACAATACGGTTTCGATTCAGTCACAGTTGATGTTTTGGAAGATGCTATCACACCAAAATTAGATTCATTTAGAAAGGGGGCTATGGAGGATTTTCGAAAACTTGTAAATGGTAATTTTACTTTAAATGAATTGGGTAACAAAGCAGGTCAAGAATTTAATCCTGATTTGTGGCAAATCGATTGGGATAATTTCCGTCTTGCCAATATTGATGCAGATGAAATGGAAGAACTAATTAAAACCGTTGACCAAAATTTTACAGATAAATTTCTTGGAAACTTAGAAAATATGCAAGAAAGGGCGGCATCAATGAGGCTATTATTCCAACAGTTAAATGATTTGAATACTAAAAATATTACCTCTTCAGATAACGAATTAATTCAAAATATATACAAAGCATTTAATAGTCAATTGAAATATTTTTATGAGAATGAGACAGAACTTTTTAATAATATAAAGAATTTTTTGAATGAGGCGGCTAATTCAGGAAAAATAGACAAGAATTCACCCCTGAAAAAATTAGTTGATGAGTTAAATAAAAACGTAACCAATGAAGGAAAAATTTGGGCGTTCTCATTAGTTGATGATAAGGTAAGAACCGCATTAAAAGCGATTAAGGATGGGTTTACGTCTATTGATTGGGACCAAGTTGCTAAATTACCACTAAAAGTTTTCACTTATCTTCCGATTAGAGCGGGTGAAGGTATAATAAGAAAAATTTTCAAAACAACAAAACCAGAATGGATTGAAAAATATCAGAAGTTTTTGGCTGATTCTTACTACACTAAAAATCCTGAGGCCAATCGGTGGGCAGACCTACTCGGTAATAATCCTATGGGAGGGAAAAACACTAAATCAGCCGTTGTGGGAGGATATAGGGTGGGTCTTCTTGGTAATTTGATAGATAATTCTAAACTACCATATTGGGGTGAAAAATATTTTTCAGGTTCAGGGGCCGCTAAATATGCTCAATTAGAGTTTGTCAGTAGAAGTGTTGCTAAATATCTTAGACTTAAATTACAATTCATGTTTGTAGACGCTTTCTTTGGTATGTTAAACGTTTTTTGGAATGGGGATGAAGCTGAACTATGTGGAAATAAAATATTAGAGTTGGCGGAAAAAAATAATATAAAACTTGACCCTAATATGGATTTCTCAGAAATATTGTTTTCAGGTGAATTAAGTGGTACTGGTATTTATGACACTGCCGAGTGTAAAGCGATAGAGAGTGCATTTGAGTTATATGCATTAAAAGTTTTGGGTAGTGATAAAGAAAATTACACTCCATTAACTAATACTTTCACAAACTCTTTTTTGAGAAATGTTCCAAACACTTGGGGTGAGGCGTTTAAAGACGCTATGTTACTATATGTTTTTCCAGGTCTTGCTGATGATATCGCTATAAAGGTTTCCGGATTTTGGAACGATACGGTGACCAAAAGAAACGGATTAAGAAATTTATTCAATGGTGTAAAACAAGACTTGGAAAAACTTAATAAACAATCGAAAGATGCCGCTAAAGAAGTTGAGAGGTCGGTTGAAAAGGTGGCGGAAGAGAATCCAGACTTGAGAATAGATTTAGATAGAAATAGAGATAGAGATAGTACATCAACTAATACTGAAACGACAGATAAAGTGATTGACGAAACTGAACAAGGTTTCAAAAATTACTTATCCTCATTAAATCCTCCTAAAACATTTAAGGAATGGGAAAAACAAGGAGACGACTATCCAAACAGTGGGCTACCAGCATATGGAAAGGCGACCGATAATACTGAATACGAATTCAAAGACGGTAATTGGCAATGAAATCATAAATGACATATATTTATTATAAAAAATAATTATGGCAAAATGTCCTGTGGGTTTTACACAAACGAGAAAAACTTCTTCTTATGGTAATTACGAAGTTAAGAAGGTAATTGATGGTGGTGAAACGATTTATTGCGAGAGAAAAAAATCCTCATCTCCTACAACATCTACCTTACCCGATTGGGCAAAAACAGGTTGTTTAAATGATGATTTTGTAAAAGAAGGTTATGAGTTGAAGAGGACTACAGACCTCAAACAAGTTTTATATTATAATACAATTTATAAGGCTAAATTGTATTTTTGGGAAGACGGTAAATATGCGTATATTTCTTCAGCCGATACTAGAACAGACGGAACTTGGGAATGTATAGATGACAAAATTAGAATTGAAACACCTAGCGATGGACAATATTACACAACTGCGGAAGGATGGGTTGATACCACACCTGAAGAAGAAGAATCAACACCTACTCCGACTGTAGATTGTTCACCATTTGATGATAAAGACCAAGCCGATAAATTTAGAAAATGGGTTAACGATAATTTACCTGAAATTGCAAAAGACATACCAGGTCTTAATCCAAAAATAAAAGATAGAAAATTAGATACTACAGGTAAATGTAATAACACCCACATTAAAACCGCGGCAAATCATAAAATAGATGGTAAAACTCTTTTAGATATTTTCACAAGTGGAATAGACATAACTAAAATACAACAAGAGAAAAATGATAGAGAAGAGGTTTATAATTGGTGGGAAGAACAAAAGAAAGAAGGTAGAGTAAAGGGAGGTGAATTACGTTTATTTCCACCTGATAGTAGATATTATAAACATTATTATGCTTACAGGAAACAGGACCAAACAGATAACAATTTATTCTATTTTTTCTTAAAGGACCTTACTTGGTTTAGTTATTATAAAGGAAAAGGATTCCAAGAAGAGGGAAAATGGGAACTTGAATTAGTTGAATCAAAAAATATTAGTTTAATTAGAAACCTAAAAAAACTAATTAAAGAGCAATTGATAATTAAAACAGAAACGAAAAAACACCCATCATATCAGCCTGAAGACTCTTCTAATTTATCTGTTAAAGATAATCAACAAAAGAAGGATAATGGGTCAAAACAGAACGTAATTTTTGATGAAGAAGCTGAAACTAATAAGGTAATGACACCAATACGAGATAAAGCATTAACCGTTTTAAATAATTGGTTAAATTACAATAATACGGGTAGGTTTAGTTTTGCGAGAAATTTCGGAAAAAATAGTGTTGGAAACTCAATAAACGACGGTAAGACAACAATTAGTAAGCACAAACCAAGTGAATTTTGTTCAGTATCCGTTTCAGAAGAAATAAAAAACTCTAAAAAAGACGTAGAAGATAGTGAAAAAGAGTATAGTGGTGTATTAACGACTGAAGATAAATCTTTTATATCTCAACTAAAATCATTATTTAATCAAGTTGAATCCGAATGTAAAAGAATTATTGGAAGAAGACAAAAACCTTCACCTGACCAGGATGTGGACGATAAACAAACAAAGGACCAAAATTTAAAATCGGATAAAATAAAATCTGACACTCCTAAAGAAATGTCACAACTCCAAAAGGATAAGATAAAATCTTTAGTTGATGCGGGGTACGAAAAGATTGAAAATTGTGATACATATGATAATGATAGGTTAATTGAATTAATTAACCTTAAAGATAAATACCCAAATATATTCAGTGATGATGTTTGTTATGTTAAGTATAGAGAACTATCTCAAGATTCTTGGAACACTTTCCTAACTGACAGTACGGATACAGGGTTCTCGGCACTAACTAAGAACGTTCAAAGAGATAAAGGTAAAGAGAATTGTAGAACGGTAATTTCAAACACTTACGACGCACAAAAAAATAATTTATTAACAAATAACAAATTTATTTTGAGAAATGTTAAGGATTTTATCGTTAATGATTGTCATAGATTATATAAAGATAAATTAGGAAGAAGAACCAATAATAAATTAGAGTGGCTTGTTTATAACAGTGCCGCCTTCAGACAACTAAATGAATCAACAATTAAAAAAAATATGAAAAATACTCTGAATAACAATATAAAAAAACATTTGAAAGAAACAATTGAAGTTAAAAAAACAAATCTAGTTGAGAACCGAATTATTAAATCAAGATTAGAATTAACAACTTCTAATAATTCAAATATCAATCTTACAGTGAATAGAATGATTACAGAATCGGTAAAAATGAGAGCGGTAGGAATGGATAATAATTTGATAAAAGAAAATCTTATGGACTTAATTGATGTCTTATATAAAGACAAAAGTACAAAGGTTAAAAAAGTCTTTAATCAAGAATCCGCAAAATATATTTCAGGAAAACTTGGTCTTTCAGAGGGTGCCTTCCTAAGAAGAGTTATAAATGATGTTTTTTCTAACAATTCTATTGAGACAACAATTGAATTATTCAATAATTGCGACTATTTATGTAATATAATCTCCGATGAAGTTTCAAAAACATTAGGGTTTACGGATAAAACGGTCGAGGACATTATTTCAAGAAGTATGAAATCAGAATTCAAATCAATGATATGTCCAATAATAAATTCCATGGGGGACAAGATGGAGAATCAATTTAATAAAATGAAATCTAAGGCATTAGATAAAACCTAAAATTGACTTTACGGGATTAATGTCCTGTTCTGTATAAACATCTAAAAAAAAGGGGGTGTTCCAAATCTAGCAAAAGAGAGTCTTCGGACTCTCTTTTGTTTTTTACCTCAATACGTGGACAATACCTTTTTGTTCGTATCGTTTCTGTTTTACATCTCTATATAAGATTTCATAACCATAGATACCCGCAGGTACCAATGTTCCATTATATTTACCATCCCAACTCATACTGATATCATAAGACCTATATAACACCTCACCCCATCTATTGTAAATTACTATATAAAACTCATCAATACGAGACGAAGCAACCGCAAAAAAATCGTTGTTGGAGTCACCATTAGGAGTAAATGTATTTGGTACATATAATACCGATAATGGGTAAATTAAAACACAATTTCTGACGGAATCAATACAAGGGCTAATTCCAGTATTATAATACGCCTTAACTTCTAATTTAACACAATAAGTTCCTGACCCCAAATAAGTATGTGAAGGATTTTCAATTTGCGAAGAATTTCCATCATTAAAATCCCAAATATATGATTGACCATCTTGTGATAAATTATTAAAATCAAAGGTTGGATTTAATATATCTGTAATATCACCACCAAGTGTACTAAAGGCGGCAATAGGGGTTTTATTTATTATAATATGATTTGGTTTAATAAGTGAATCAACACAACCCTTATCTGATGTCGCAATTACTTTGAGCGTAAACACACCTTCATTATCATAACAATTCGTAAAACTCGTTTGATTAATTAAAGAGGGTTCCCCAATACTCCAACTATAAGAATAGTTTATTTGAGGGTTTAGAATGTTAAAATCAATACATTTAGGGTGACAACCTGTCACATCACTTTCAGTAAAATTTGGGTCAGGAAGTGGGTTTACTATAATGTTTTTAACAAAGGTTTTTTGACATCCGTTAGCGTCTGTAATAGTTGCGGTATAAAATCCCGACGATGGTGGAATTACGTTAGAGTTATTCAAATATTGTGTCGCATCAAAAGGGTTTGACCAAATAATATTATATGGTGAAACCGCATTCTGCTCACTTACGAATAAATTTGCGGGATACCCAAAACACACTTCTTCGGATAACGGTCCTTGTAAAATTATATTATTAGGTTGACCAACATTTACAGATAGGGTTATATCACATAAATTAAAATCGCTAACAGTAACTTGATAAAAACCCGCAGTTTTGTTTATAAGATTTTGTGTGTTATTTGGTGGGGGAATATTCCATAAAAATGAATAAGGTTGTGTACCCCCATTTAGATTTATTGTTACTGTTCCATCTGAATATCCAAAACAAGTAGGTTCGGTCATAGAGATGGTTCCTTGTATGGGTTGTGCGGGTCCTAATACGAATATATTTGGTACAATATGTTGACAACCATTATTATCTGTAATAAGTGCAGAATATGTGTTTGCAGGGAGATTATCAAAAAATCCTGTATTATTAACGATTCCGTTTAACTCGTATAGGTACGGTGGGGTACCTCCATTTGCACCAATAGTAATTGTTCCGTCGTTGTCCCCAAAACATAAAAGGTTTGTGATAACAGGAGGGGTATTTGTAATATCAGTTGGTTCCGAAATTATTACATTATTATTATACGTACATCCATTATCGTCCTCAATGATTATAAGATGATTTCCTGTCGGCATATTTGAGAAAACTCCTGTAGGTTGTGATACGCCATTTAAAGTGTATGTATAAGGTATTTGTCCTCCGGCTGAAGTAATCTCAAATGAACCATTTGATTCACCAAAACAAACGTTATCAACTAAGTTAATGGTATTGTTAACAACAGGGGTATTTTCACCAACAACAACGTTTAATACATTTGAATTACATGCCTCGTCATCAACACATGTAACCACATAAGGACCCGGTAATAAATTTGTAACAGGAAATGTTACCAAATTACCATCTAAGAAAAATTGGTATGGTGCGGTTCCTTGATTAACACTAACATCAATTGAACCGTCACTAAATCCACTACAAGTGGCATCCGTTACTGATACCAAACTTATAACAGGAGGTATTAAACATCCTAACACTGTGGTATTTGGCGATAATTGGAATTGGTATTCTCCATTACATCCTGGATTCAACCAACTTCCCGCATATCCATCACTAACGGGTGAAACTTGCATCGATAATGATGAACCAACCATATTTCCTACTGTCACCTCAAAACAAAAAGTCCAAGGACCCGTTCCAAAATCACCCCAATCATCATTAGTTGCACCATCGTTATCTTCATCAAAAAAGAATCCAGGACCAAAGTTATTTCCCGCACCTCCTGATGAAGCAGGATTTCCATTAAATGTCCCCGGAACCCACATCCATTGACCATTTCCGCCATTTAAGTTATTTGGTAGGGACACTGAAGTTATAGAACCTGTCACCCATCCCGAACCTACCGTTATGTCAAAACCTTCACACCAATTGGCACCTAAATTCGTATTCCAATTATTAAAGGTTACACAGTATTCTACTACCGTGCCAGGTGCATAACCCCCACCCGCAGGTAGTGGACTCACAACTACACTTTGGGTTCCCATACAATCGTTTTGGGAATAACCAATAGTTGATAAAATTAAAAATAGTGATACAAATAGACTTTTTATTTGTAACCCATAGATTCTTGAAATTCTTTCCATAATGTTTCTATTGATGTGTGAAAAACTTCTGAGAATAAAGATGGTTCGTAAGGTTTTGTACTTAGAGTCATTCCCGCTTCTTGAGGAGTTTTATTACTTTTTTTTCTATTACAGTTCATACAACACGTAACCAAATTGGTCCATAGATTTGAACCTCCTCGAGATTTTGGTAGAACATGGTCAATCGTTAAGTTCTTATTGACCCCGCAATACACGCATTTAAAACTATCTCGTTTATAAATTCTTGCTCGATTAACTTTTAAATTCTTAACTCTGTATTTTACATAATTTAATAATCTAATAATCAACGGTCGAGCAAATTGTAATGGTCCTGCATCAATCGGTTTTTCCCCTTGCTTCAAAATCTCAGCCTTACCCTTACTAACAAGGTTAAATCCTCTCATAAGTGATGTCACGTTAAGAGGACTATAATCGGCATTTAAAACTAATACTTTTTCCATTTTACATAGTTTAATAAATTTATTTCAAATATTCAAATCTCTTATAAACAAAAAAAGGTCACCTGTTATAGTGACCCCTTTTTTTATAGCGTAAGGTTAGGAGAGCCACATATTACATCCGCGCAGAATTGTTCATTCCAAATTGGGATTCGGTTACAAAGTTATATAAAACAGATTTGTTCATATTAATAAATATATGAATGATATGTAATAAAAATCAAATTTTTATTAATAATAAATTAATGATGAAAGTAAATAGTTGGACATTTCAAAATATTTATAGGTATGAGAACTTCCGTACTAGCAGCATTATTTTTAATGCTCATCCTTTCCTTTAGACCTATAAAGGAAAATAAAATTTGCACACATTGTGACTTCGCAAGAAGGTATGAACCAAAGGTTGATTTGAATACAAAACAACCAAATGAGTACATACATAAAGACTCTTTGTTTATATTTCAACCTATAATTGATAATATAGATGAACCAAAAAAATATTGGTATATACAAGAGTTTAAAATGACATATAAGGACCTACATTATTGTAGTGACTCGACCAAACTTACGATTTATTTAGCAAATGATTCGATAAAGATTTGGAATGTCAGACCAAGAATCAGTTGTAAAATAGATATGTGGTATAGATTAAGTAACGAACAACAAATAATGTTATCAAAATATTCTGTTAATAAGGTTAAAATTGAGAATAGGGTTACTGATAACATATATGTATATAGGATGTCTGACCCAAGTTATTTTATAAAATCTTACGATATGCTAAAATAATTTTGTTGGAGTATATATTTATATAAAAACTTTTACTACATTTGTAATATGAAAAATTTAAACACTATATTTAACACAACCGATAGAACGGAAGCAGAACTTACTCTACTGGGTGTGGTATGATATTGTAGTTTTCTAAAATATTTAAACCCACCCCAAAAAGGTGGGTTTTTTTGTTTTAATTTGGTTCTTTGAAGAATGTTTTATAATTTTGTAATCACAATTGGTCCTGTAGGCAAATTGGTTTAAGCCGCCACCCTTTCAAGGTGGAGATTGCGGGTTCGAACCCCGTCGGGACTACAAAAAAAACACAAAAGTATTGTCAGTTTAGAAATAACTTCTTATCTTTGTAAAACAAAATTGGTCTGTAGGTCTAATGGTTAGGACTCCTCGTTGTCAGCGAGATATACAAACGGGTTCGACTCCCGTACAGACCGCCAAAATTGAATAAAGTATGTTTGTAATTGTAAAATTCATTAAAAATAATAAAGGTGTTGAAATGCCGGTTATCATAATTGACACTCATAACGAAGTTTTGGAGTTTGAGACTTATGATGAGGCGGAAAAACTTAGAAATTTGATGGAAACAAATTCTGATAGTGGATATAAATACGAAGTTAAAAAAATTTAAATAAAATTGTTTCCATAGTTCAACGGATAGAACAAAGGTTTTCTAAACCTTTAATCTAGGTTCGATTCCTAGTGGGAACACCATATTAAGCCGAGGTCGTATAGTGGTTGATTACACCTGATTTGTAATCAGGAGACATTAAGTCCTCGCCGGTTCGAATCCGGCCCTCGGCTCCAAAAAAACCCTTATAAATATGTATAATATCGATTGGACACCACAAAAAAGAAACGAAGTATTAAACTCTTTAGATATTTATTTTAAAAAATACCCATATGCTGAAAACATTTATCAGTCAGACATCGCTCAAGAGGAAGGCCTACAATTGCTATCTGAAATCTCTGACATTATCCAACCAATTCGCACCGATAATGGACAACCCAATCCTGATACTTGGGATAATACTTTCGGAGACCACTCAATTTTTTAAAAAAAATTTGTGAGGGTTGATTAACTTTTATATATTTGTTAAAAAACAATAAACATGAAAACTTCACTTATCCTCCTATTAATGAGTCTTTGTATCTTATCTTGTAAGACACAAAAGCAAACAACTGAGTCTATTATCGCTAAATACCCTAAAGAGTCAGAGGTTATCTTACGCTACTCTGAGGGCGATGTTGCGGTCATTTATCCTTTCGAAACTTTCAAAATCGAATACCCGCAGCCAATGACTTTTGAAACTTTTGACACATTGAGGTTGGATAACTACGTCGTAGTTGCAAGATAATTATTTACCAATTTCTCTTGATTGAACTGTTTTTGTCGCAGTATTTTGTGTTGCTTTTGCTTGTCCAGGGCCAATAGTATCATCTGTCCTTGAGTAAACCGCGACTTGGTCTTTTAAGTTATATGTTGGTTTACTATTTAACTTAGAATTCATCATTTCAACCAATTCGTCTGAATTATCAGGATAGTATTTACGTGTAAAATCCGTGTACATTTTAATATATGCGGGTCTTATAAGGTTTAAAACTCCAGTTAATGATGATTGTACCTCACCTACTGTCTTATTATAACTTGATTTTATCAAATTTTCCAAATTATCTGCACCAATATAGTTTGTTAAGTTAAATTCTTTTTTGAATTCCTCCTTTTTACTATCTTCTTCCGCAGTAAGGACTCTACGTATTTGACTTTCAATATATTTAATCAATCCAGCAGTAATTTGTTCTGATGTTGGGGGGTTCGGTCCTGTTTTTGGAAGGTCACCCGAGGCAGTCATTACTGTAAGATATAAATTATTTTGAAATAAATTAGCCCCTCTGTAAGGTGAGGGAATCATATTAAACCCCGAGACCATTGAAACTGCAGTTGATTCAATTACGGTGTCCATAATTCTCCATATTTGATATGCCTTTTCTGGATTTACGACCCCAACCCCACTTGTTCTTGTATCAACAGTCCCCATCTCAACTTTAGCCTTAACCCCACCTGGCGCACGTTTCATTGCATCCATTATTCTAAATAAAGCCAATAAACCATTATGGGAGGCGATGACAACTGCTTTTGGGTCGGTTAAATCAAATTCTTTTTTTCCTCCTCCTTGTAAAACAACATTACCGATACTCAAATAATCGACATATTTTTTTTGGTCGGTAGTAGGTTTAAAACCCGCGAAAAATTGAGATTGTTCCCCAACCGCTCTTTTCTTGATATCACCTAACGTCGTCTGAAATAAGTAATTTTCCATTTTAGCATCGCCAGGTAATCCACCATTTTTTTGATTAGACGAATTTAAATTTTTCTTTGGGAAATTATACATCGGTGTTTTGTCAGTAGATGCCTCGTAGACAATCGATTGTTGTTCTGAAATTACTCCATATAACTTCAAAATTTCTTGTTTTTCTGACTCAGATATTAAAAATTTCATTTTTTTTAATAATAAATAGTTTGTGATTATAAAAAATAATAATACCTTTGTCTAAACTAAAAACAATAAGATATATGAAATCATTCGTAGTTCTAATTCTTACCGTTATTACTCTATCTCTAACAGTAACTTCTTGTTCAACTTCTCACAGTGGTTGTAAAGGATTTAAAGCCCATCCCGATTATGGACGAAAATATAAATAAATTATTCAAAACCCCAAAAGAAAAATATACCGAAGGTATTTTGAATTATCTTTTGATTAAAAAAGAAGATTTGACGGAGACCGAAAAACAAATCATCGACTATTCTTTTTCAGTTTTAAAAGAGAGGTTGGAAGATATCAAACTTTTGAATGATGAGGTTGTGAGATTAAATATTGAACTTGCGAATCTTAAATCATATAACGACGACAAAGATTATTAATAAAATATTTGACTTATACTGAAACTTTTACTAAGTTTGTAATAATTATTAGAAACACTATGAAAACAATTAACATACATAACGTCATTAGTTCGAAACCGCAAGGCAATTGTTGGTATCTAGGGATGTTTTGCACATTCGTTGGTTCATTGGTGGAAAGTTGATAGATTATAATATAATAAATCATACAAACCCTGAACCATAAAAAGTTCGGGGTTTTTTTTTGTTCTTTTTTTTATTCGAGATGTTGGGGAGTCCGGTTACCCCGCTTGCTTTGGGAGCAAGAGAACTCGTAGGTTCGAATCCTACCATCTCGACTTGTTATGGATTGGTAGCCTAGTGGTCAGGCGGCAGACTGTTAATCTGCGAGTTAATTCTCGACGTGGGTTCGAATCCCACCCTTTCCTCAAAAAAATCTTTCACAGAGATTTGTTGGTTTAAAAAATTTGATTTATCTTTGTGAAAGATTAGAACAAGGTTCTTTGACATTGTTGGTATAAAAAAAATGGAGAGATAACTCAGTTGGTCAGAGTGCTTGGCTTATATCTAAGTGGTCGTGGGTTCAAGTCCCACTCTCTCTACTATTATGTTATAAATGCTCGGTTAATTCATCGGTAGAATGCTTGACTGATATTCAAGTCGTAAAAGGTTCGACTCCTTTACCGAGCACTTTAAGGGCAGTTGGCTCGAGCGATTAGGCGCCGGCCTGCAAAGTCGGTTTTTTACGGGGGTTTGAATCCCTCACTGCCCTCCATACGTATCTCTGGTGAAATGGTTTATCATAAACGGTTCCAACCCGTTTGTTCAGGGTTCGAATCCTTGGGGATATGCAAAACACCCCCTTAACTTAATGGGAGAGTACTTGGTTTACATCCAAGTCGCGGTGGTTCGATTCCATCAGGGGGTACAATAGGTTGATTAGGGAATACCGTTATTGGTGGAGGTGATTATAGTAATGCTAATCATAAAAATAGATGTCCACGCGCCCATCTTCTATTTTCCTATTTTTTAACGTCGGGTAGGTTACCGTAGCGGCGAACGGCTTTGACTGTAAATCAAAGGTCTTTAGACAAAACATCGGGGGTTCGAGTCCCTCTCTACCCACCAAATGATGAGCCTCCCCGCACCCTGGGTTAGTGAATAATTTAAAGGGGGACGTACGGTGCACAAGTCCGTAGGCTCATCACCATTGTCCTGTGGTGGAATTGGCAACACGTCTGATTTTGGTTCAGAAGATTTCAGGTTCGAGACCTGACGGGACAACAACAAACGGAAGTGGTCCGAATGGACGAGGAGCCTGTCTTGAAAATAGGTAACCGTAAAAGGTTTGGGGGTTCGATTCCCTTCGCTTCCGCCAAATATGGTGTTGTTAGTTCAGTTGGCAAGAACGTCTGATTGTGGTTCAGAAGGTCATGGGTTCAAATCCCATACATCACCCCAAATAATGAGTAAGTGGCGAAATTGGTAGAACGCGCCGTCCTTAGAAGCCGGTGGATTAATCCGTGTAGGTTCGAATCCTACCTTACTCACTTTTTTATACTAACAATTTAAAAACTATATTATGGATTTTTTAGAAAAACACAAAGTAAAAACATTTGATGATTTGGTTTTCAAACCACACGGAAACTCCTATAATGTAGGTGCAGTTCAAGCCGTTATGGATTTTGAAAACGGACATTCTATCTCCGTTGTTGGAGGTGGTGTGGGTCTATACGGAAACGGAGAAACCACATTTGAAGCATGGGCGAGTTGGCAAGATGATGTGCAAGGTTGGTTGTCAAAAGACGAAGTTACCGAACTTATGTTAGAGACCCAATCAAAACCAAAACACGTACCTGTTGTTGGATTTAGTTCGTAAAGATTCGAATTGATTTAATAGTTTTTTTTTGTAAAAATTTACTATATTTGGGTTATTAATCATAACCGCAATTTTTTAATCAATCTCAAAATGTATTCTAAGTTAGCAAAATATCTTTTTTTAACGGGAATTTTTTTCCTTTTATTTATCACAATTCAGACTTGTTCTCGTCCTATTTTACATAACAAAACATTATATGATACAGATATATTGGTCGTTCATTTTGATAAATCAAAAGATACAATTGAGAATGTAGTGTTTTTTGATTATCTACAGATAGACCAAATGAACAACCTCATTAAAAAAAACGGAATTGTTGTTTCAACCAAAGTAAAAAAATTCAAGTACCTCAGAAGCGAGGTTAAAGACCTATGAGCACTCTAAAAATAGAAACCGGTTCAAAAATTTGGATAACGTCAGATACACACTACGGTCATAAGAATATTTGTCGTGGTGTTACAGAATGGCGTTTACCTGACGGTTCAATTCCTATAAGTCAAACTCGAGATTTCTCAAGTGTTGAGAAGATGGACTCTGTAATTGTTAACAATATCAACGAGGTTGTTGGTCAGGATGATATTTTGATACATCTTGGTGATTGGTCCTTTGGTGGGTTTGAGAACATTCGTAAATTTTGGGACCAAATCGTATGTAAAAACATACACCTTGTTTTGGGTAACCACGACCACCATATTGAACGAAACAGAGACGGTTCTCAAGGATTATTCAAAAGCGTAAGTGACTACTTGGAACTTACTGTGCCTGATGTTGCTAAGTTCGTACTAATGCACTATCCACTTTCTTCTTGGAACGGTTTGAACAAGGGGGTTATCCATCTACATGGACACGTTCACCTACCAAACGAAAAGAAATTTGGTAAAGGTAAGAAGATGGATGTTGGTCTTGATGGTTCAGAAGAATTCCGTCCTTACAATCTAATTCGTGAGATTGTACCGATTATGAAAAAACGTGAAGTAATGTCTGATATGGAGTTTGACCACCATACAGATGAATTAAAAGGTATAGTAGGGTAATAGTTATGGGTAAAACCTATCGTAATTCAAAAAACGATTCACCAAAGCAAAAAAACAAAGGGAATCAAAGTAAAAACAAATCATCCAACAAAAACACCAAGAAAAATAAGTTGGATGATGAGGAATAATTTAATATCTTTGTCAAATGTTAAACACTTTAGAAAAATATCATCAGGAGGGATTACTTTATAAACAAGTACATCCAACTTTACCCCTAACCATATGGAACTACACTGAAAAAGTTCAATATGATGGGTTATGGGACGATATCACTTTAATGTGCCGTGGTCTCGTTACTGACGATAAAGGGAATGTAGTTGCAAGACCATTCAAAAAGTTCTTCAATATGGAGGAGGGTAAACACACCCCAACTTCAGATTTTGAGGTTTATGATAAAATGGACGGTAGTTTGGGTATATTCTTCTATTACGAAGGTGGTTGGGTTATGGCAACTCGAGGTTCTTTTACTTCTGACCAAGCGGTAAAAGGTTACGAGATGATGTTTAAATATGATTTCGCGAACTTACACAAAGATTATACTTACTTATTTGAGATAATATACGACCAGAATCGTATAGTGGTGGATTACGATTTTGAGGATATAATCTTGTTAGGTATGGTAAACACAAAAACAGGATATGAAGTTGATTTATACAGTGAAGATGTTGACGTTAGATTAAAAAACATAGTTTCAAACGTAGGATTTAAAGTTGTTAAGAAATACGATGGAATATCTGATTATCGTACTTTAAAATCTATGGTGAAAAATAACGAGGAGGGATTTGTAGTTAAATTCTCCAATGGAGATAGAATGAAAATAAAAGGTGAAGAATATTTGAGATTACATAAAATAATGACTCAAGTTTCTACAACTTCTATATGGGAAGTATTAAGTAATGGTGATGATATAGATGCGTTATTAAAAGACGTTCCTGACGAATTCTATAAAAAAGTTAAGACTTATGTGGGGGAATTGAACTACTCGCATTATCGAATATCTGAATATTGCGGTAAATACTACGATGGTTATAGATATGGGAAGTTTGGTGATAAGGAAGTCGAACCTACTAAAAAAGAATTCGCTGAAATGGTTCAGAAAAATTTTGATAAAAAAGGACTTCATTCCGTAATGTTCGCAATGTGGGATAATAAAGATTATTCATCCATAATATGGAAATTAATAAAACCAAAATATGAAAAACTTTAAGATTTTTATTTTTATCTTGTTGTTAGGGTTGGGTCTTTGTGATAATATAAAGGCCCAACATATGACAATTTCAAATAACCAAAATATGTCTTTGGTGTTAACTGTGAGTGGTGGTAGTTTATTGACCGCATCTATTTTACAAAATAGGGCGGATGGAGAGTGGGTAAGTAGTTATTCCTCTTATAAAAATTCCTATACCTCAACTTATGTTAAGCCTAACATTTTTTTAAATACACCAAATAATATTATGTTTGTTACAGGTATTACTTTGACAGCGACAGGTCTTATATCTTCATTATTCGTCAAGTAACTTTTCGTTAAAATCGTAGTTATTATTTGGATTATGTAACGCTAAAATATGTCTGTGTGTTCCAATATTTCTAAAATCGTTAGGTTTAAAATCCCATATTCTGTTAACAAAACATTTATCCCAATTCTTTTTAGGTATTGAGTAAACACTTATATCCTTTGAGGTATAGATGTGGTCCATTGTAAATAAAACAGGGTAGTTGGTTGGGAATTTTGTATCCTCAACCTCCTCGGCATTTGATAAAATCCCCTCGAGTTCTGCTCCCAAATTTAAATCATACGCTATGTAGGTAACAACCGAAATATGAGGAACTTCCTTAATATCTTCAACAGTTCCTTCTCCACTACATTTATAACAATCTACGCTCCCATCTCCACCACAATCACCACAAGTAATCTCTCCCCTTCCATCACAGTAATCACAATCTTCTTCTTCAGGATTTCCCTCGTCATCTTCTACTTCTTCTTTTCCAGTTCCATCACAATGATAACAACTATCTTCACCACCACCACCGCAACTGTCACAATTTTCATACCCACTTCCACCACAATCATCACATTCTAACTCTCCTGGAGAGTCGCCAAAACAAACCACATCAAATACATATAAATTATTATTGACCGACCATTCAATATACTTTCTTTCGATATTTTTTTTAATAGAATCAATAAAGAAAACCAATTTTATAGTGGTTTCTAAAGGAAAATTATGTGCGAATTGTTGTAAAGTTTTGTTACTATTAATGTAGATATAAAGTTGATTCAAATTAGTATATGAACCATCGGGAATCAATCTCGATAACCTTTTTGCAATATTGTATAAATCCATAGGTTTTTTTTTATAAATATATAGAGCAAACAAAAAACCCCACCGAAAAGGTAGGGTTTGAGTTCTATGTTAAGTTTTAATTTTTTACTTAACAGTATCTTTTTTGCAAGAATCTGCAATACAACAAGAATCTGTAACACAACAAGAGTCAACTCGACATGCGTCTACTGTTGTTGAATCAGTTGATGGTGTTGATTCAGATGAACCACCACAAGATGTTAGTCCCAAACCAAGGATAACTACTAAAGAATAAGATAGATTTTTCATAATTTTTAAAATTTGTTTATTAACGACTTTAATGATAATTAACATT
>Ga0181358_1000328_pt1 | contig 21102 bp, 13 predicted proteins | sample Fa13VDMM110SD_FD_130096 | JGI IMG/M metagenome (GOLD analysis project Ga0181358, IMG submission 130096) | Freshwater viral communities from Lake Michigan, USA - Fa13.VD.MM110.S.D | ecosystem: Environmental > Aquatic > Freshwater > Lake | place: USA: Michigan | collected 2013-09-24 | reverse complement strand
TTTAATCTTTGGTTGTCCAAAAGGATTGTCAGGTAATTCTACCCACGGTTGGTTAACAATGATTAATGTGTTTGTATAAGGTTTATCTGTTCTTCTTGAACCTGAAATACGTTGATTGATACCCATTCCAATTTTGTCAGCTAAAACTGATGCATTGTGTTGTTTACCACCTTTACCATCGTAAGTCATTTTACAAGGAACCGAACCTACTGAATCCCAAAGGATTAATAAATCGTGAGGTATATCTCCCTTTTCTTGAGCATCTAATAATTCATTGATATACTCAGTAATTTGTTCAATATACTCAAAATCACTATTGAAAAGATAATCTCCGTTCTTATCAAATCCCATTAACTCCGCATGATCCCAACTCCATTTTTGCTCTGTGATAACAAATACAGGAATAACTCCTTTCTTTTGTGCATCTACCGCTGACTTTACAAGTGCGGTTGTTTTACCCGTATCACTATGTCCTAATAACATATTGATGTGTCCCATCGCGGGACCTGGAAGACCCGTTGCATCCAAGAAGGCATCACCTAAATCGAAGAAACGGTCAGCCTTGTATTCAGCTTCTTTCGAGAATTTCTTCTTGATTGCTGAAAAATCTGTTTTTTTAATACCTGCCATTGTTTTGTGTTTAAAAATGGGGTGGATGTTTCACCACCCCGTGAAATAATTAGAATGGTAATTCTGAATCTACATCCTCATCTTCTTGTGGGTCAACCACAGGAGTTGATGGGGTTTTCGGTGTTGAAATTACTTCTTCCGATGTTGAATTGGATGCCCATTTGTTGCTGTTTGAATCCCAACGTGGAACCTCACCTTTAGCGACCATTTCTAAGTAATCCTCAGGTTTTTTAGAATAAACATCTGACCAAGTTAATTCGTTATCTACCCAAGTTTTTGCGACGTTTGCGTCTGTGTGTAACTGACCCGCGTCTTCAGGAATAACTGAATTGATGGTTGTGTATTCTTTACCTGTACCTGCCTTAGTTAAAGCTAAAGACAAGATTAAATCACGACCATTTTCAATATTGGTGATATCACCTTTGTTACGGAAAATTGGGAAGATTTTATCTAAAATACCATCACCTTTGTGATTGTGTTTAAATCTCCAAAATTTAGGTCCGTCTTGTTCGTTATCGCGATCGACAACTTTAACAATGTAGAACTTACGAGAACGATAATTACGAGCTAATTCTTTATCAGAATCAACACCGGTCATCATCAAACCCTCATAAACTTCATGTAATGGGGAACGTTTTCCCTCTTGTTTTGGGTCAAATAGTTTAACCCATTTTCCATCGACTTGAACTTCGTGGAAGTAAACCTCAACAAATGGTGATGAACCATCTTTTGTTGGTAGAATACGAATACGTCTTTCTTCTCCCTTAGAACCCTTAGGTAATACTGTAGTGAAATAACGTTTCAATCTGTCCTCTGAGGACATTTTGTTTGCGGTGCCACTTGTGGCGTTTTTGCTTTTCTCGTACTGAGCGAGTACTGCATCAAATGTTGACATGTTGTTAAATTTTAATTATTTAAATTGTTATAGTAAAATATACATAAAAAAACCCAGACTTGGAAATCTGGGTTAAATTATTTTTAAAGTTTTTTTTTAAAGGGTGAATTACCAAGAAATCACATATTTTGGGTAGGTTCCCATAGTATCGTAAAATGTGTCTATGGTAAAACCATAAGATCTCAATGTGGTAACCATTGCGGAATTTACTCTCGCCCCATCTACCGTTACAGAGTATAAACCTTGAGCAGTTGCTCCAGTTACTAAACTATCTACGTAAGATAATGAACTTGTTGCTGTGTTTGATGCAGTTCTTGCTGCTGAACCTGATATCATTTATTTATGTTTTTTTAATTTATTATTATTCTAATGTTAAAAGATAAGATAATTTGTTAAATAAACCTAACATTTCATCTCTAATGTTTAAAATATCGGTGTCCGTTGGTTCAAATTGTTCGGTGTATTGGATAAGAGCATTTTTTACAGTATTAACCATTTCCTCAGGTTTTAACTCTGATAAATTAACTAATGTTATTGTATTTGTCTCATCATCTAACTTAAAACGACCATATTTTCCCATCGCAGCCTCAACGAAAGTATCCGTTAAATCACTCAAAGTATCATATGTGTTACCAAAAGCCTGATGTCTTGAATAACCTTTAGTTTGCCAATGCATTACTTTCAACTGAGCACTTAAACCTAATAAAAAATTTATATTAGAATTTATATTCATCTTCCTCTTCGCTTGGGTTAAATGATGTTTTTATATTTTCAACTGGATAATTTTCAACCTCGTCTTTGGTTAAAATGTATTCATTCTTACCACTTGCTCTCATCTCACCTTGTTTGTGTGCAAAGAATTCTTGTGGTTTCTCGTTAAATGGATATGAATCTAAAGAACGCATTTCAAGTCTTTCAACTTCAGTTTTTGGTTTGTTAGCCTCAACGGTTGCTCCCAATTGGTCAATCTTAGTCATTACTTGATCCATTTGAGCTAATTTTTGTTCTAAATCAGTTAGCTTGGTGAACACATCATCCATCTTAGTTATCACTTCGTTGTTTGAACCCGTACTATCTTCTTGGTCTTTCTTAACACTTTTAACCATGTTAACCAAATCAGTAATATCCACTTCTTCTGTATTGTCCATTTCAGGGGCGGGTGCCGCGTCCATTGGTGCTGCATCAGCGGTAGGTAATGCGTTTGGATCTGATGCCATATCTGCAGGTGCTCCTAAAGCTGGATCCAAAGCTGGATCGGCAGGAGGTGCGTCTTGTTCCATTATCATCGTCTTACCATATTTGTTTATGGCTTTATAACGATTTAATTCTTCTTGTAGTTTTTTCTCTAACATGGCTTAATCTTGTAATAATTGTCTACCGTCGTTTGTAACGTATTTTTTATTTATTCTTTCAACAATTCCGTCTTTTTCTCTGATTGTGTAACATTCTCCAGTTACTAAATCACACTCTTCTCTTTCCATACCATCATTTGATGTTCTTTTAGTCTGTTTAGGACTTAAGAACTGATCCATGGTGTCGTTTAATTTATTATTTTCCATAATTTTCTGTTATATGTATAAATATCCCAAATTTGTTAATATTCTTAAATGATTTCAAAATATACAACATCTCCATCTTGTACTTTTAAATCTTTCATTAATTGTTTAGATAGTGCCAATCCAGATTTAACTAAAGTTGGTCCTGCATTAATTGGTCCTGTTATGTTATTAACGTTAATTTCTCCTGAACCTACTGGTGGTACGGTTATTGGTGTTTTCACATCTTTTGGGTTATAAAACTTAGTGGTTCCTTTAATAATTAAATTTGGTTTAGCTACATCAAAATCAAATTTTGTAGAATAGAAGTATCTTGTTGAACTTGATAAATCTTTCCAAGTAATTGGGTTGGGTTCTATTGTATGTTCCGTTTGTCTTGAAATGATATTCATAGATATTGTTTCTTTTATCTCATAATTTGGTCCACCCATAGTAATAACTTGAGCCCTTAAATAATCTTTTCCATTGAAACTAACTTTTTGGATGTACTTTTCTTCGTTATATCCATTATATGGTACACCATATTGTGTAACTCCTTGTTCTAATAATATTTTTTCTCCGTTAATGGCTTGATTACTATCTCCCATATCTGATAAGAATGTTTTACCATCACTTGTTGTGTGTGTTTGTTCATTCTTTGTTGACCCTGTTGTTGTAGAATTTTCTTGTTCTTTAGTTTTAGCAATTGCCGTTCTAGTTATCTTATCGAATAAAACTCTATAACTTGATAGGAATGAATCCTTAGGGTCAGGTAATGACGCGTAAGGAATTCTTGTACCTTTAAATGTGGTTATTATATTATTATTCCTAATACTATGTGAAACTTCAGTTATCCAATATGACCCCCTAAACATAGGTACATTTTTTAAATAAAAATACATTGTTGGTTGAATCATGACATTACCCATACATGTTACGTCACAAGTATATGATGCCTGTCTGTATATGTCAAATAAACTTATGTCTATTTGATTTGCGGCAGCACCACTTTCAGAACGACCTAAATTTTCAATAACATTAAATGATTCTGTAGTGTTCCTTATTGACGATTGGTCAAGTTGTACACTCTTAAAAATACCTTGGTTTTGGTCGCCAACACTTACTTCAAACGCAACCACTTTATTAGATTTTGCATAATCCCCTTGACTAAACACCTGTGGTGTTGTTATAACTAATGGACTACCTACTCCACTAAATAAGTTACCACTATCGTTTTTAAATTTATATTTTTCGTTAATGTCCGCCAACTCTAAATGTTTAGATGTTGGTCCCGTATATTGAATAAGAATTTTAGGTGAGGAATCTTGATAGTCCACATCTAAAAATGTTCCAAATAAATTTTCAGCAATTTTCTTAGATGGTGTTATTCTAGATTTAGTTGAGTTGTTTGTTCCGTAGAAATTAACGTATGCTGGTAATCCCCTCATATCAAATCCCGTTCCTTGTATTAACATTGATATTACACTATAAAGATTCGCCTTACTATTTTTCGTATCTTCTAATGGTAATAATTTTTCAAGTGAAAGGTACGCTTGGTCTCCTATGTCTTTATTTGCTTTATCTAAGAATAAAAATTCTTCCATTAAAGTCCTTTGTCCTAATGAATTTCCTGCAACCCATTTATCATTAAACGATTTAAAGTAATTATATAATTCTAATTTTAATGGAATGTCATTATATCCATTTACAATCGTAACCTCATTTTTACTATCTTTAACTGTTAAAGTTGATAACTTAGGTAATAGTTGTGTAAAATATTGTCCAAGTCTTAATTCAGGTCCTCTCAATATTTTTGTTTTTATATAATCTTGGAAATCAGCTTTTGTTGGGGTGTATAATAATCCTTCACTTTCGACCCACCCAGCAAATATTAAAATCAATGGTCTAAATGTTAATACATTTTCTTCACTTAATTCTATATTATTAGTTACGAAGAAATTTTTATAACAATCTGTTGATGGTTCTATCCCCACATATAAATCAATAAACATTTTATTAGAACTATATTGTGATGAGTTATACTCATTATAGGAAAACCTATTTACGTCATCTATTTGTGCAAAACCATTCCATACATTTGGTACAATTTCTTTTGGATTACCAATCGTTACTTTTAATAAATTATCAGTTCCCAATATTTGTTGGGTGATTGATTCTAATTTTTTTAATTGTTTTTCTTTTAATGTTGTTATAATTGCATTAACATCTGTGTTGTCATTATTGTCGTCTTTATCTATGGTAACTAAAGCCTTTAATAAATCTTGAAATTTATCATATTTTACAGAATGACTTTCAATTATTTTAGTTTCACCACTAACAATTCCTGTTACGTTATAGTCTGAAAATACTTTATATGGTATTTCTTCTTCTAATTTTTCTGTTGCAAAATCTAAAAAATATTCTTCAAATTTATCTAAAATTTGAGGACTAAATGTTGCAATTAAATCATATATCTTTCTTTTTTCAGATGTTACTAATGAATACTTTGCGTCTTCATCTTTATTTAAATCGGTGAAAAATGAACCAGAATAATCAACCATATCAAAAAATAACGTTCCAGAATCATATGATTTATTATATTCATCATAATCAAAGAATTCTTTACCTTCATAGTAATCTGTTATTGATTCGTTATCATAACACCATAAAACTTTAAAATTTTTCTGTTCATTACCACTAGCAGTAAGTCCATTAGTGAAACCATTCTTAGAACCCCCAACTGAAGGTAGTAATGTAAAATATTTATCTGAAGATACTATTTTTGAGTTGTCAATAAAACTTGTGAAATACAAACCATTATCACCAACAGGTTCTTGTACTACGTTGATGGTCTTATTAGTAAATGCGGTATCAAATGATATGGTGTCACCAGTTGAAAATAAGAAATGTGAATACCCATTTACAATTTGATGGAATACAGAATCATATAATGGATGTAAACCGATTACATTTTGTGATGTATAATTTACGTTTTGTCCAATATTAAATGTTAAATTGTTACCATCATCAAAGAATGTTTTTCCACTAATTGCTGTTGTGGTTGTTCCACTTAAAAATCCAGATAATATATCTTTATTTTCTAATATTTTCTTTTTATATCTATGATAAATTGACCCCCATTTGATTATTAAATGATAGGGTACATAATGTGATGCACTTATCTCTCTAAAAACCGTAGATAACCTTGTTTTACCAAAGAATTCATCTTCTAAATCAATAAATGGTAATGAGTTCAATAAAAGATATGCAGAACCAGCATACTTTCCGTATGATTGATTACCGAAATCGGATTCTAATTGTTTATGAAAATATGGTGTGTTTAAAATACTCGCGGAACTACTTGGTCCAATTTTTATTTTTTCATCGAATAGGTTAGAGTATTTATCTGTCCAATATGTTGATAGTGCTGGTGCGGATATTAATCCTTCTTTGGTGTTAACTTGGAATATTTGTTTTAAATTTAAATCCGCTAAACTAAATGATTCTTCACCCAAATAGTTTAAATAGCTATCCGAATTAAATGGATATATGTTTAATCTATAAGTTTCAGACTCATATGTGAAATCATTTAAATTTTCTTTTAATTTATTAAAAACACCAGTATCTTCAAAATTCTTATTACCACTATAACTTGTTTCAATTGAGAACGGAGTATTTTCAATTGTTTTTAAATAAGGTGTTGTTGGTAACTTATCTTCAAAATAGGGATACCTATCAAATGGTGAAAACGATAATAAATTTTCTGTTAGTGTTGTAATGTTTGTCATTGTTTTTAACATTCCAACAACATCAGGGTCTTCACCAAACATTTTTTGTATATTATCAAATTCTCTATCCGCCAATTCATTAATTGTGTTTAATGAGAAATCATCGGATAATGTTGCATATCTACCTCTCTCATGTATTTCATATATGATAGAAGATATTGACTTGTTAATATATGGTGTACCAATTGCTAATTGAAACAATGTCGCTATTTTGTGTAAATCACCATCTGTATTTGAATTATCAAATACGAAATCAATTTTACTTGCAGAACCTTCGTTACCTGTTAATGAGTCTTGTCTTTTTGTACCCACAGCTTGATAGTTTTCTAAAAAATCAATTTCAGGCCAAAGAAACTTATCGTATGACCTTAATTTTTGTTGTAACTCCGGATCTCCAGGATATGCAATTACTTTTTGTTTGTTTGAACTTTGTTTCTTTACTTCAGGCCAAGGATAAATTGAATCATTACCTTTTGACTCATCACTAAACCCTTTTAATATTTGTCTTCTTATTGTGGAAACCTCAAATGATTTACTATGTACTTCTTTTAGTAATCTAATATAAACTTCGGCATTTGCTAAAATTACCGCAAATATATTACGTATTGTTGGGTCAAATCCAATTCCTTTATCTTTATCTTTAACGATTTCATTCATTTTTCTTTCAACAAGGTCTTGTAATTTATTTCTTTGTTGAACGAATAATTGTTGCATATCATAGATGTCTTTTAAAACACCTTGAATAGAGACCACATAACCGCTAGCTATTAATTTTACGTAAGAGTCAATCGGTTTTATTTTGCTTGAATAACTAAATGTTTCTTTCTTAAAATCATTTGCAGATTGTTTTAAAAAAGTTTCTGTAAATATTTTAGTCTGTTTTAAATCTAAAGGATAATTTGTTATAATACTTTCTAATGTACCATTAACAGTACTTCCCTTTATTTTTATATCTGTTATAGTTCTGTCCACCATTCTATTATAAATGGCACCATCCACTTCTACAGTTTCAGCACTTACATGTCTTTTACTCCAATTTTTAACTGCCGATTCGAATTCTGTTAATTTTTTTTCAAAATCTTTAACACCGACGAATAGTTTCATATCAACCAATCCACCGAATATTTCTTTTTCTAATATTTTATCTAAACTTCTAGCAATAACGATTACTTCTCTTAGCGTTTTTGTTGGGAAGTTCTTATCAATTAAACCTTTTTGTTTATATTCATCATAAACAGATTTTAACATTACGTAACCTTTTGAAGATTTTTTAATCTGTTTTTCTTTTGTTCCTTTTTTCTCGTTGAATTTTGCAGGTAAATCGGGGTCCGATTCAACCATATACATGTATGGTGCATTTAATATACCATCAAGTGGTATGTCATTTAAAAACGCATAAGTTGACCCAACAAATGTTGTAGCGATTTCAAAATTACCATTTGATTCGTTATATTTTGAACTGAACTTAGTTAAATGTAATCTGTATTTAATTGCTTTACCATAATATCCTTTTATTGTTAAATAAAAGATCGGCCAAGGTAAATGAAAGAATGCACCATATGGTGAATTTTGGGGTGATTCAAACAGAGTTTTACCTCTAACGTCAATAAAGTTAATGTTAACTTGTGGTATAAAGTTAGCACCCTTAATATTAATGTTAATACTGTCAATACCAAAAGATTGTGCGGTTGAGTCATTTTGGTAGTTATATTTATTTCCGTCATTGTCTACACCATCTTTTACATTTACAAACTCTTCTGTCCACGCGGTATCAAAATTTTTACCATTTTTTCCTTTATTTTGTGTAAAACTTAAGGTTCCTTTAGCTATGGATGATAATGTTCCCTTCGAGGTACTATCGCCAGACGCTGTTAATACGCTTCGTGGTATTAAATCTGCCTCAAGATTGACAAACATTACTAAATTTTCTTGTTTTATTCCTCTTGGTTCTACTTGGTCACCATTTTGTACACTATTGGGGTCAACAAAAACTAAGTTATTAACATCAACTTTTACTAAAATATTTTCACTCTGACTAATTTTGTTATTCCCCATAATATAAGTTATACAATTCTACACCACTTTTATAATCTTGTAAAGAGTCGATTAGCGGATATGGTATCCTTATATAATAATTGTTAGGTATTTCAAATTCTATACTACCTGCGGCGGGGTTTGCTAATAAAATCAACCAACCATATAATGGTGAATTGTAATATTCTTGTGATAGTTTATCTAATCTATCTTTACCTTTTTTATATTGTTGGTACTTGTCTGTTCCTTTTATTGGTATTTCGATTCCCGGAACAATTCTAAATTCCCCATCATTTATATAAAATTGGTACCTATTAAAATATTCTCTACTCATGATTATATTAATTTAAAAGTTTCTGTACCAAATTTAACTTGTTCAGTATTGTGAAGGTCCATTAAACTTTGTTTTATTTCATCAAGAACAATGTAATCTGTTACATTCACATCATATTCTATCTTACTACCTCCCTTTTTAATTGGGAATTTACCCATTCTAAATTTCTTTTCTTTTGGGGTCTCTATTAATTTGTCCACAATTTCACCAATTTTATCTGATGTTTCTTTTGTTGAAATTTCTTCATAAAGTTTAGTTATTGTCTCTCTCTTTCCTTGTAATAATATTGAAATTAGTTCTACAAAAATATTGTCGTTTAATACACCAGTAGCAAAATCAAAACTTATATCTAAATCTTCATTAAACTCATCATGTTTGTTTTTAAAATAATCAACAATATTTGAATATTGGTTATATAAGGCCAAGCCGGTAAAACCTGATAATGTTGTTGAGATAAATTGTACTCCATCAACTTTTCCATCAAATTCATTTTTAACTAAAAAATTAGCTTTTTCAAATAATTTAATTACTTTATTTCTAGAATCTTCTAACTTCTTTAATGATGAACTTTCAGCAATTACACCTATAGTTTCATCAACAATTGATTCTAAGGTTTTTCTTAAATTTTCGTTAGACCAATCCATTCCTTCACTTGTTACTGCTTTATTAAAACCCAATAAGGTGGTTACGTCATTGTTATTAATATAACTATTTAAATCTGTTTTAAGTTTTGTACTATAAAAGTTTACATTGGCATCTTTATTAGATGCACCAAGTAAAGGTAATATATCTGTTGTTGTTGTACTTGTGTTAATTGTTAATCCAGTTACAGTTTTGTATCTATTGTGAAAAAATATACTTGATACTTTTTTACCATATTTTTTAACAACTTCGTTATATGATGATTTGTATAAATTAATATACGAATCCGTACTGTTAAAAATTGTATCAATAAAACTAGTATAATCTATTTTAATATAATCAAGACCAGAATTAAGAATTCCTGTTCCAATGTATAATCCTTGACTAACTTTTGGTTTATTATCTTTTTCTCCTTCTAATTGATATTCGGGTTTCTTTTGTAATTGAGTAATAAATTCTTTAGTGAATAATTCTGAATCTTTACCATCTATTAAAGTTGCTGTTGATTGTGATCTCTCATCATAAATTTCTGTATTTGCAAAAAAGTTAGATGATAAAGCATTTTGCAATCTTTCAACCGGTCTTTCTAATCCTTGTCCACCTATGAAACTAACTTGTAACGTTATATTAGCAATCATTGGTTGTACACCAATTCCCTCAGGGTTTAAATCCCAAGTAGAATCATCGTATGTTATATTTACATCTCTTATTGCAATTTTAGAATGATAAAAATCACCAATTCTTATAACACATATTGGTGGTGGACCAAAAGAAGTATTTCGTGCATTTAAATCATTAACATCAGCAATTCCTTTTATTGGTATTGTATTTCCAGGTCTTACACATTGTAATAAGAATGTTAATCTTGAGTTTAAACCTTCAGGTGTTGTTGAGTGAAAGGCTGGATGAAAATATTTTAATTTTTCCTTTAACGATGTAAACGCTAACGGTGAATCTTCCTCCAATTTTTTAAAGTAATAACATTCAGATAGTGTTTTAGTAATTATTCTTTTCATTACATCAATAGGTGGCTTTGGTGTATATGTTTTTTCTGGTTCACCTGGCTCCTTTGTAATTTTTGGTATTTTAATTTTTAGTGTTGATGGTGGTTTTTGTACACTAAGTGTTTTAGCAGAAAACTTAACACTTGATTGTCTACAATAAAATGCGTTTGGTGTCGTTATTTTTAAACCATATTGTGTTTGGATAACGGTCTTACAATCTAATCTACCATCTGGATCAACATTCGTTAATCCTTTAGCGTTTTCACCTTCAGTAGAAAAGTTTATAATTAACTTACCCACATTACCTTTATATCCTAACTTTTCAAAAGTAAATGTTAATTTTTGGTCATTTAAACCATCTTTAGCATTCTTTTTAACTTCCTGCTCTGATGGCCAGTTAAAGTCGGGTATTTTATCTACATCTCCTTTTAATTTAGTAAGAATGTCCAATACTAAAGAATGTGCTCTTCTCATTCCTAATAGAAAATTGTAATCATCATTTGCAACTTCGGATGCACTTGATAGTATTTTAAATTCAGCAAGTTCAATAGTGTTTCCACTTATTGCTTTTTTAAGGTCAGCAATCTTTGTATTAAATTCCGTATAATTTGTATTTAATTTTTCAAATCCTGTGTTTAACTTATCCAATTGTAAACTAATTGCTTTAGGAAAATCTGTTATTTTTGATTTTTCTAATTTAAAAATTGTCTTTATGTCTTGAATTGCGTCTCCACTTGTGTCTCCACTTAATCTTGTAAAATCAGCTAAAGCATCTGCGTTTAGTGAAGATTTTTGTGCATAATATTTAGGTTGTATTGTACTATATATTTCTCCCTTCGTGGTATTATTAACATCTTTAACCGGAATATCATTTGGAAAAAATAAAGCCAATGAAAAAGGTTCGGGTGACTTTGTTGGTGTTTCACCTGTATCTGGTTTAACTTCCTCAACCTCTTCTGATGAATATTTATATTTCATAATGGTGGACATTTCTTTTCCAGCATTAAGATATTCATTAATTCTTTTTATGTCATCCGTATCTAAGTTAGTATATTTTCTTACCAAATCATAAAAGTCAATTTCCTCACATCCCGCGAAGAATGCGTTAATATAGTTATCAGCCTCTTCATCTGACATACCTGTGAAATGTTCTCTTACCAATAGATTTAAAATACTTGGATGGTCAACAACAACCTTAAATGATATTGTACCACTTCTTGATGTATTTTGATAAGTATATATTGGTTCTGGTCTACCTAAAAAACTATTCTCTTCCCATTTAGCACTATTTTGTTCTGATACTTTTAAATCATATGGTGGAAACCACATTACTCTACCTCCATTTGAACCTCTTTCGCAAATTGGTAAATCTTGTACGGTGAATCCTTTTTGTGTGGATGATTTCCAAGCCAAGTTTTCAATTGAAAACATATATTTTTTTGCCTGTCCATCTTTTATATTTGTTGAATTTTCAAATGATTTTCTACCATTCGACATTGGTGCGTAGTTTAAGTTCCATACTCTACTACCACCACCCATTACACTTCCATCAAACTTTCTTACCATGTTTGTTCTTTTCATGGTATCTGTGTAATTAAAGTATGGTCTATCTTTTGTCCATACTCTACAATATTCAACACCACTTTCTTCACCAGAAAATTTATTTGTGTATTTTACCGCAGAACCTCTTGACATCATTACCTCACCATCTTTAAAAACTCTACTGGTTTGGTCAATTACGTTTGCTACGTGAGAACGCATCTCAGAACCATTAGTTGGTAATGTATTTAATATTTGTTGTGTTTTTCCTAAAATTGAATCTTCTCTAAAAAAATATTTTGTTGATAGACTATCCTGTAAATTAGTTTGTTCTCTACCGCTATATTCCTTGTTATGTTCTCCTAATTTATTTTTAGAATTTTTACTATACCAAGCTAGTTTACCTCCAATTTGTCCTCCCTCAGTTACATTTTTACTTTTATGAAATAACTGAGCAGAAATTTCATCGAACATTAATGAAAGATAATAAGGACTTCTTACTTGATTGTCATTAAAATCTCCCATTGCAAATCTTACATCGTTTGCTCTATCGTCACCGATATAAGCTTGTCCTGCAGGTGCTTCGACACCTAATATATTTCTAACACCCTGTGCTGCTCTATCAACAAAACTAAATAACTTTGATGATTGTTGAGACCTCGCACTTGTTGTATAGTTTGGTGCATATTTATTAAATGTTAATGAATCAAACAAAGCCTGTTTAGGTCCTTGTCCCATGTATTGTATTAATAAATCTGAAGGTTTTCTTGATAACCTTGGTCTTCTTTCAATTCCAATTAATGAACCCAACACTCCTGTAACATCTTGTACTATTTTACCAAATTCAGTTTTTGCTTCGGGTCTGTAGTTAACAGGATCTCTTGGGTTAGATAAATAATCACCAGGTATTTCACTAAATGGTAATTGTGTTCCTGAAACTGTTTGTAAAAAATCAATTCCCTTACCAATAAGAGTACTTGCAACAGTAATCTTATTATTCATTTCAACCAATGGTTCTCTACCTGTTAATATGTTTAACGCGGTTGCTGTGTTACCATTTAAAGCGTCTAACAATCTTATCTTACCATTAATTGCTCTATCGGTATTATAAGCTATCCTTGTTAATACAGGACCTCCCTTATCTTCTCTTATGTATTTTGCTGCAAATTTAAATAATTCAGATTCAGTATCGTACTTTTTTGTTGCCATGATACTAATTAAATTATGTTTCTCCGCAGTAAAATACGGAGACCCACCATTAAAATATAATGATAAGTTACGTGTTCTTGGTAACGTATCAATATTTTCTTTTATAAAAAATTTAGTTGGTTTGTACGTGTTTGAATTAGAAATTTTAATTAAATCATCTTTTCTATTTTTATCAACAGCACCTGGGTCAACATTTGATAGATTGCTTAATTTTTGATAATCATAGTTATCTTTAGTAAACGTTTGTGGACCATTTGGTTTGATTAACGTTTTTGCTATGATAGAATTCCTAAATTCTTTAGTAGAATCAAAATTTAAGTAACTTGGCATTATTTTCTTTTATATTATAAATAGATTTATTTAGATTATCTTTTAGCGGTTGATGGTGTTGTATATGATTGAGTATCTACTGTATGGAAGTCATTATAGATACTTGAATTTTTACCCACTTCTCTCATCCATCCATCAACTAATGCGTCACCACCTTTGAATACATATTCGTTTGTAACTTTAACATTTTTGTCTGTTTGTGTTGATGCTTCTTTTTGTTTTTTAGCTTCTTCTTCTGCAATTTTTGTTGCCTCTTCTTTTGTTATTGCATTTTTTGGTGTTTCAACTTTACCTGTTTGTTTATTGTCAGGTGTAATAATACCTTTTATTTCATTATTAATTAAAGTGGCGGCTTTTGGTAAAACCTCTTTTGTTGTGTCTGCGAATTTTTTAAAATCAACTCCCATTTTATCCGCCAACTCTTTAACCTCTCTTGTTCCTGTTAACGCAATCGATTTAACTAAAAATGATACATCTCGTCTAATATTTTCAATATCTGAAGCTTGTCCCCTTACGATATCATCGGAAGATAATTTTGTAAATTCATCTTTATATTTTAATAATAATTCAGCCTGATTCTTATCTAAATCTTCTAACGCCACCTCATTAGCACCAAAAAGCTCTTTCATTTTTTCAGATTGTAATTCAATGGTCATTTTACCATTTTTCATCTGAGACATATTAGTTAAGAATTCTTTATCGGCATCTTCAATTCTTAAACCAGTTAACATTTCTTTTGCACTTAATCTTTCTTGTGCTGCGATTGCGGTTTTTGTAAGTTCCTTGTAGTCCATACCTAATGATGTGGCCATTTCTCTTACCTTTCTTAAGTTAACACCTGTAACTTCAAATCTTCCTTGTTCTTGATTGTATGTTGCTAAACTACTTGCTGCATTAATAATTGAATCTTGTAATCCTTCAACATTATTTGTTGCCATGTACATTAATTTAAGTGGGTCATTGAAATCTCCAATAGCACCACCTAGTACTTGTAAGTTAGCAGATAACTCTAATGCACTTTCTGGACTAAATACTTTTTCGGCAACTTGTGAAACCGCATCCATACTTAATCTAAATTCAATAGATTTTTGAACCATTCTAGCTAAACCTTCAACTCCTTTTTGGAATCCGTATTCGTTTAACTTACCTATATTTGTTGCTAAATCTTTTGAAACTCTTTGTGAATTTAGTCCTAAAGTTAGTGAGCTTTTTCCCGCCTTTTCAACCGCATCAAATGTTCCCTGTGCACCAATACCCACTTTTTCAAAATCAGGTAACATATCGGTTAATGCACTCATTGAACCCAAATACGCCTCCCCAACTTCAGCCGCCTTTTCAAATGATTGTTGATTGATTAAATTAAATCTACCAGACTTTTCTACTAAACCTTGTGCAACTCCCGCTAATGTTTCAAAAGTTACCCCTAATTGTGCTAATCTTGGTCCAGCGTTTGATATTTCTTCTCTAAAATCTTTTGATAGTTGACCTGTTAAACCGGTTTTAGTATTGATGTCTTCTAATAACTTTCTTTGGTTATTATATTCATCGCTAATTTGTCCTATACCTGCTTTGAATACGTTTTGAGCAATTTGGTCGGCGGGTAATATTTTCCCGTCACTAGTTGCCAAAGACATGGCACTTGTTGTATTAACTGAGTCCTTAATATCTTTATAATATCCACCACCTTCTTGTCCTTTTATAATACTTGTTGCAGCTTCAAAGATTGATTTAGCACCTTTGGTTCCACCTCCACCACCTTCATCCATATCTCTATATCTCTTAAAAGCTTCTGTAGCCTGTGTACCATAATTACTTCCCGCAGGAAACGGATATGTAATTGAGTTTTGTTGTGCCCACTCTTTTTCGAATTCTGCAACTTTGTTTTGTTTTGCAAGTCTGATTAAATCTGCCATACATATAAATAGGTTATTGTGTGTTTTCCAACTCCATTATATAACCAATATAATATCGTCTAATATAGACAGGCATAGTTAAAATGTCTCCGTATGAGAATCCTTTCCTGATTAGGTAGTGAATTTCTGATAATTGATTTTTCTTATATTCCGTAGAAAGGGCGAAAGAAATCAACCCCAAACCCAATTCTAAATTGGATATCTTCTCCTGATGGGGTATTTGCTGTTTGTGTTAGGTCAATTCCTGGCTTATTGTCAGATACGTATTTTCTAAAATCTTGTGAATCTTTAATCGGCATATTCTCAATGAAATTTCTTGTGTTCATTGGGTCATTAACTCCAGCCACGGATTTAATCATACCTTCGAGTTGTTTTGTTATAATTGGAGCAATTCCATTACCATTCCAACTCTTTGCAATTTCTTTTATGTCGTTTTCTTGTTTTTGTGTTAAAAACTTAAATGTTACGTCTACTTTGGATTTATTCATAAAATATGAATATTCTCCGTTAGAATCTGCAACCAATGTAAATGGTTTAAAATCTAAACTACTTAAATCTATTTGAACCTCAAAATCTTCGTTTGTTTTTGGGTCGGTTAATGTAACTTTATATTCTGAACCAAATGCGGTATTTCTTAAAAATATTAAAATAGCCTCCTTATCTTCTTCAACCAAATCTTCGGTTGATAAGTCTTTGTCTAATACTTTTCTTTTTAATAGTTCATTAACTATAGCGTTTGTTTGTATTAAATTTGGGGATGCTAATATATTTTCATCCGCGGCAGTTAGGTAAGCTATTCTTAGTGATTTCTTACCATTTTGATAATGGATACCTCTACTTGGTAACTCCACAACATCATATGCGATTCTTGGGTCAATTCTTAATTCTTCCATGGTACAATTTAATATATAACTATCGTAAAGTAAAGTTTTAAACATAAAAAAACCGATACCCATTTCTGGTATATCGGTTTAATATATGAAAAAGTATAATATTAGAATACAAGTATACATCTATCCATACGTAAAGTACATTGGATAGTTGCGATTTCATCTCTTGAATAGTCTAATTCACCAAAGTTGATGTCTTGAATAAATGTTCCTTGAAGAATCCATTTTTCAACAACAACTCCCGTTGGGTCTAACATTTCAAGTTCGATGTCTTTTTTATAACCGGCAGCATATCCCATACGACCAGTAACTGATTCAGCGTGTAAACGGAACCATTCCATTAACGCTTGTGACGCTGACGGACCAATCGGGTCTTTAAATGTTACCCTCATAGTATCCCAACTAAATTTACCTGCAACATATGTTGAAGTATTTAAAAAAGGAATTTCAGTCGCGTTGATTTTTGCGGATGGTCTAGCCGCTGATGTTACATACCATTCATTGATACCCAAAGAAGATGGGAATCTTACAATAAATCGGTTCTGTCTTTTCGGTTCGTAAGGAACCGGCATTTTCATTAGTAAATCTGCCATGTTGTATTTGTTAAGTTTTTTTGTTATTTTATACTCTTATAAATATGTGTTAATTAGAAATAAATTTATTTTTAAGATCGATCTTGATTTTGTGGATTTTTTTTCGTAGTTTTTTACAAATCCTCCAGTATTCTAGACCCAGTATAAATAATTAATAAATTTCTAGTTTAATAATATAACATATAAATACTAGTATTACTAGTTCCAGATTATACTGGACAAAATAAAATAATATAATTTTAATAATAATTGGTTCCATGTGGAGCATTAAAAAAGGGAAGCTTTTCGGCCTCCCTTTTTATTTTTATATCCTCCTTTTAGATTAGATGTTCTCGAATGAAGCTCCTGTTGGGGTAATTACGAATTCCAAATCAATAAATTCAAGAGAACGAGTAGGTTTAATGTAAATTTTACCTCTTAAAGTGTTAGCATCAATATCTTCAACATCACTTGAAACACTTACTTTAAATTCATAAAGACCTCTTTCTTTCTTAATTGATTCTAAAATTGGGTTTACCAATCTTAAGAACTCTTGTCTTACTTGTTCGTCGTTTTGTTCGAACAACAATCTAACCGCAACAGCTGAAATTAACTTTCTTGCTCTTAATAACAATCTTCTTACGTTGATTCTATCAAGTGCAGATTCTCTAACTTGTAACGTTTTGTTACCCCAAATAATTGTACCTGTATCAGAGAATGTTGCAATTGGATTAATTCTATTTTTATAAAGTTCGTCTCTTTCATCAAGAGTTAACTTCTTTTTAGCTTTAATTGCATTTACTAAACCTCTTGAATAACCCGCGACTGCGAACCAAGGATAAGATACGTTATCAGTTAACGCGATATTCTTTAATACTTCACCTGTTGGTGGAATAAAAAGTTGAGTTGCGTTATCTGTGTCTCTTACTTGAATCCAAGGCCAATATGTTGCAGAATAGTTAGAGTCAATTCCTAAATCGTCGAGATAACCTGTAACAGTTGCCGCATCATCAACATTCGGTGATGATATGATATAAAGTGAATCAGCTCTCTCATTCTCGATAATATCTATCGCTTGACTTGTTAAAGATGAATGGTCGTAGAAGTTAATACCCGCAGTAGCAAATACGTTAATATCAATTGCCTCTGGATTTGAGTAAGTTTGAATACCTTCTAAATAAGCATAATAATCAGAGTTTCCTACGGTTGTATTAAATACACCACCATTATCGGTATTACCTGTAATATAAGTTGTTTTACCATATATAAATTGGTCACCAAGAGTTCTTACCTCCCTGTATATATCCCAACCATCAAATCCACCACAAACCGCTAATGTAAATTTACGGAAGTTTATATTGGTTAATTTATTGTCGGTACCAGATTGACCCTCTAAATCGTAAGGTGTTGTTTGGTATGTTGTTCCTGTTATTGACGATGCGTTTGTTGATAAGTGAAAACCAAATGTACTTGAAGACGCAGCATTTCCTTTATATTTAAACAAGTCACTATCAAATTTAAAACCATTTTGAGATGATAAACCTAAAGAGACTTTCTTTACTTTATCTCCATTAGATAATATTTGAGAACCATCTGATTCGTAGTAAACTACGTCACCACCATCAAAAAATTCTGTTTTGTAAAGAACACTACCTAATTTGTTACTTGAAACAAGTAAGGATGTAAATCCTTTAAATCCAGCAGGGAAAGCATCTGTAGGTGCACTATCTGCCATAAGTAACATAATGAATTTTGAACGTAATTCATATTCACCATCAGAGGTACCAACTTTTCTTGCTACATAACCTGGAAGGTCAGTATTCATTGAGCATCTTGAGAATTTCTCTAATATAATTTGATTTTCGTCAGTATCGTTGAAATCACGAACTATAATATCAAATTCGGCAGTATCCAAATTAATGTTTTGAATTGTAACTTTAACTTCAATATTTGCATCATTTCCATCAGATATTGTTAATATTGAGAATAAATCTGCAACATTACCACCACGAACTTCAGAAACAACTGTGGGTGATGATGGAGTATCCCATGATTGTGCAAAATTATCACTTTCACTGTTTGATGTTACATCTAAACTTAAACCTCTTACGTATCCATGTCTAAATGCTGATAATAATAAGTTAGAATATATTTCATTAACAAATAATGGATAATCTTCTTTTACTTTATCAAAAACTTCGGTACCTAATACTTTATTTATATATTTTGTTGATGAAATATCTAATGAACAATTAAATGTTTTAATTCCTCCCGAAATACCTGTAACATTTATAGCAAATTCGGCCATCGGATTAGTCACAATACCACCAACATCGGTTAATGTTACTGCCGTTGTTCCCGTTACTTGTAATACTAAACTTTGTGAAGCGTTATATTCACCTCTTGATCTTAAAGAAACAACAATTACATCACTATAATCTGTGTTAAGTGATGCGCTGTATTTAAATCTTGTTACATCAAATGAAGATGTACTTGTAGAATAAACAAAAAGATAAGAGTAAACACCATCAATTGTTGATTCGGCTGACCCTGTTTTAGTAAAGAACGCATTATACCAATTTTTATTAGCATTTTCACCGATTGGTGATAAAAGTTTTGTACCTGTTAAACTTGAGGTATTTGAAGTTGGTACATTACCAATAACAAACCAATCGTTATTTGCATACGCCGCACCACTCTTACCTGTTTTACTTGTTATGTATGTTGTTACAGATGAACCATTGGTTGCCGTTTTACCTGAAAGTTCACCATAAATTGTTGAACCTGTAATAGTTGCGGTTGTTGCTGATAATGTTATTCCTGTTGTTGATCCACTTAAAGATCCAAGATTAACCCCACCTAAAGTTTTAATACTATAAGTTTTTCCTGGTTTATATCCTGTTTTACCAAGTATTCTTGTTACGAATAGTTGATTAGACTCTTGTAAGTATGATTTAGCCATATATGCTAATTCATATTTAGGGTTATTTGCACCGTCTTTCTCAGGTGAAGTTGGTCCGAAATACGTTTTGAATTCGTCGAAGTCCCCAACTAAAATAGGTTCGAAAGCAGGACCTTTTAAAGCCTCACCTACTAAACCTAAAGTTGTAACCCCGACACTTTGTGCTACGAATGTTAGATCCTTCTCAGATGTGTACACACCCGGAGAAACGAATACTCTGTTTGAATTTGCCATCGATTGTTGTTTGGTTAATTATTTTTATTAGTTATTCTATAAATATCTTTGTTTTTACCAAAGATTTCCGTACTTTTGTTTAAAAAGATAGTAAATTATCCTTTTCTATCTTAAATTATCTTTCATTATGGAAAACAAACAGAAAAACGTAAAAATTAGTGAAAAACACCACGAGATGTTAAAAAACCATTGTGAAAAGAACGGATTAAAAATTTATAAGGTTTTAGAAAAATATATTGACGAAGTTTGTAAACCAAAAAAGAAGGACATCTATGGTGACGATTAATATAGGTAAGTCACACCAATTCTAGAACCAACAACGGGTGCACCTAACAAAACAATCTCTTGTGTCCCCGAAACATCAAATCCTGAACCCTCCTCTTCTTGTAGACCATTTATATCTAAACTGACAATACTACTAATATTGTTATATGTGTTAAAAGTTAATGTACTACCATTATATTGGAAATACTCCGTGGTTACTTGTATTAATTTACCATAATTGTCAATAATAACATTGTTTCTACCCTTATAATATGAAATAACTATAGTACTACCTTCAAAAGGTGGTTGTACAAATGATATTTTAGA
>Ga0181358_1000327_pt1 | contig 21129 bp, 25 predicted proteins | sample Fa13VDMM110SD_FD_130096 | JGI IMG/M metagenome (GOLD analysis project Ga0181358, IMG submission 130096) | Freshwater viral communities from Lake Michigan, USA - Fa13.VD.MM110.S.D | ecosystem: Environmental > Aquatic > Freshwater > Lake | place: USA: Michigan | collected 2013-09-24 | reverse complement strand
ATAACCACTCCATCAAAAAAATATGTAGATTCAATCAAAGAAAGAGAAAGACAATTAGGATAAATTTATGAATAAACCATTATGTGTAATTCAAGGTCCAGTATTCAATAGAAGTGGATATGGCGATTTGGCAACAGATTTAGCAAAAAGTCTTGTTAGATACGGTAAATATGATGTGAAAATCAATCCTACAAGATGGGGTGGGTGTCCATCTAAAGCAACTGTAGAAGAGTTGATCACAGATGATGACAAACAATTGGCAACAATGTTTCTCACTCAACCATTAAATAAACAACCAGATTTGTTTATTCAGATTAGTATCCCAAATGAATTTCAACCAACAGGTAAATATAATATTGGTATTACTGCTGGTATTGAAACTACTATGGCATCTGGTCAATTCGTTGAAGGTTTGAATCGTATGAATATGAATGTTGTTACTAGCAATCATGTTAAAAAAGTATTTGAATCTGCCGAATACCAAAAACAATTTGAAGATGGTAGAAAAGAACTTCTTAAAAGTGAAAAACCAATAGAAGTATGTTTCTGGGGTGCAGATACAACCGTTTATAAGAAAACTGATGAAAAGGTTGTATCAATTGAAAATGTACTTTCTTCTATTCCAGAAAAGTTTGCATTTTTATTCGTAGGACAATGGACTCATAGAAGTCTATACAATGATCGTAAAGACATTGGAAATCTTATCAAGACATTTAGTAATGCATTTAAAAATAAGTCTCCGGAAAATAGACCGTGTTTGTTACTAAAGACAAGTGGTGTAAATTTCTCCGTTGTAGATCGTGATGAAATTTTAGGAAGAATCAAACAAATTCAAGCAGAAGTTGGCGACAACTGTCCAAATGTATATTTACTTCACGGAGAATTAACTCCTACAGAAATGAATGGGTTGTTAAATCACGAAAAGGTAAGGGTTCATGTTAGTTTTACTCACGGTGAAGGATTTGGACATCCATTGTTGCTTGCTTCATTGAGTGGTAAACCTGTATTATCATCAAATTGGAGTGGGCATTTGGATTTCTTGAATCCAAAGTATACATCTTTCTTTGATGGTTCATTGAAACAAATTGATCCTGCATCTGTAAATGATTGGTTGATTAAAGAAAGTAGTTGGTTTTATGTTGCTTATGGATTAGCAGAAGATAAATTTAAACAATACTATCATAGTTATACCCAATCTTATACCGATAAAGCAGAACAACTTCGTATTGAAAATGCCGAAAAGTTTAGTCTTCAATCAATGGATGCAAAGTTGTGGGGAATTTTAGACAAATATGTACCAGAATTTGCTATTGAAAAACAAATCGTACTACCAAAACTTAGAAAAATAGAATTGCCAAAATTAAATAAAAAAGTTTAATTATGCCAAAACCATTCATATCATATTTAATAACCACTAAAAATACAGGATTTGAACTTCAACTTCTGTTAGAAAGACTATACAAATATGGTCACAATAATGAATGTATTATTTTAGATGATTATAGTGATAATCATGATACGTTACATATATTGGATAACGCATCTGGTAATAATTTCTTTAAAGTTCATAAACATAAATTAGATAGAAATTATAGTGAACACAAAAACTATGGTAAAAATCAATGTCAAGGTGAATATATTTTTCAAATTGATGATGACGAATTACCTTCAGAAACATTGTTGGAATCATTAAAAGAATTAATTGAATTAAATAATGATGTTGACTTATTTTGGATTCCTCGTATAAATGATTTCATGGGTGTTAATCCCGATAATGCAAAACAATGGGGATGGAGATTAACACTATATGAAGATAGATTAATTGTTAATTGGCCAGACCCACAAGGTAGATTATTTAAAAACCTACCTTATATTGAATGGAAACGCAGACTACATGAGAAAGTAGAAGGTGCAAAGACATATGTTCATTTACCATCAGTATATGAATTAGCTTTACATCATAATAAAACAATTGAAAAACAAATCCAAACAAATGTAAAGTACAATAAAATGTTTACAGAAGAAGAAAATAAGGGATTCAAAGTATGATATATAAAAATTTAAATTGGAAATTGAATGAATTAAGTTTTAATGTATTTGACAAATTAAAAATTTGTAAATTTATTTTATTTGATAGTTTTTGGACAATGAACAAAAATGTATTAGAATTTGAAAATAAAATGTCAAATTATATTGGGTCTAAATATTCGGTATTTGTTTCCAGTGGATCTACTGCAAATACAATTTTGGCATATTATTTAAAAGATTATTTCTATACATCAAAGAAAAACACTATTGTATTTCCTTCTACAACATGGACTACATCTATTAGTCCATTTATACGAGAAGGATTTAAACCAAAATTTATAGACATTTCTTTAGACAATTTCTGTATGGATTTGTACAAATTAGAAGAATATCTAAAAACCGAATCAAATAAAACTGCATGTGTATTTATTACAAGTTTATTGGGATTCACAGTTGATATCAATAGATTAACACAAATTGGTAAGAAATATAATGTAAAAATCATGATGGATAATTGTGAAAACACATACGGTAAATATAATGATCGTAATGTGTCTTCGTATTTTACATCAACAACAAGCACATATTTCGGACATCAATTACAAAGTGTTGAAGGCGGATTTATTTTTACAAATGATTATACTGAATATGAACAGTTTCTAATGTATCGTAATCATGGAATGACCAGAAGTGTAAAAGAAAAAGAAAAGTATGAAAATAAAAATGTTAACCCTCAATTTGATTTTTATCTATTAGGTAATAATTTTAGAAACAGTGACATTCATGCTTTTATTGGATTACAAGACTTTAAACGAATTGAAAAATCTACAAATAAAAGAATCCAATTATTCAATTATTTCAAGTCAAATATAAATTCAAACATTGTACATCTAACAACAGAAACCAAGGGTTCCACTGATGTTGCATTTTCAATTCCATTAGTATTTAAAAATATAGAACATAAAAAGATCATATTAGATTTTTGTAAAAATTCTAACATTGAAACAAGACCCATAATTTCTGGTAATTTATTGAAACAAACATGTTATAGTCATTTTGATGATTACACTAAATTTGAAAATAGTGAATATGTTGATATACACGGATTTTATGTAGGATTACATCCTAAATTAAAGTTTGAACATGTAAAATTATTAGTAGAAGAAATAAATAAATTAAATGTATGAATATTTCAGATAAAATCTTTGTTGCCGGACATCGTGGAATGGTAGGATCATCTATTGTAAGATTACTTAAAAAATTAGGTTATACTAATATTTTAACATCGACAAAAAACGAATTAGATCTAACAAATCAACAATCAGTAAATAATTGGTTTGAAGTAAATAAACCAGATTATGTTTTTTTATCAGCTGCAAAAGTTGGTGGAATATTATCAAATAAGACATATCCTGCGAATTTTATTTATGAAAATTTAATGATACAAACTAATATTATACACGCAAGTTATGTAAATAAAGTTAAAAAATTATTATTCTTGGGAAGTTCTTGTATATATCCAAAAGAAAATCCTATTCCTATTAAAGAAAATAGATTATTAAATGCTCCATTAGAACCAACAAATGAAGCATATGCATTAGCAAAGATAGCTGGATTAAAAATGTGTGAACATTATAAAAATCAATATGGTTGCAATTTCATTTCTGTTATGCCTTGTAATCTATATGGTCCAAATGATTGTTTTGATTTAGAAAAATGTCATGTTCTTCCCGCATTAATAAATAAATTCCACTCTGCAAAACTTAAAAAAGAAACTAAAATTACAGTATGGGGAACCGGAATTGCTAGAAGAGAATTTTTATATGTAGATGATCTGATAGAAGCTTTGTATTTAGTAATGCAAACATATAACAAAAACGAATTTATTAATATTGGATCTGGTTATGAAATAACAATGAAAGAACTATTTAATACAATTTCAGATGTTGTTGAATATAAAGGTGATATTGAATTTGACACCAGTAAACCAGATGGTACAATTTCAAAGTTAATTGATAGTACCCGTATTAATGAATTGGGTTGGAAACCAAATACAAGTTTAAGAGATGGTATCAAAACTACATACAACTGGTACATTTCAAATTTAAATTAAAATGATTACATTTAATAATATTGGTTATAGTGGTAGATTAGGAAATCAATTATTTCAATTAGCTGCATTATTAGGAACATCCATGAAAAACAATTATGTTCCATCTATTCCAGTTGAAAAAAATAAAAAAGAAAAACCAGATGGCTGTTTAGACTTGTTTACAAATAAATGGATTAGTTATAAGTTGAATATATTTGATTGTTTTGATGTTAACATTAAAGATAATAATGGTTTTAATGTTAAAAATTCATATAAAGAACCACATTTTCATTTTGATGAAAATATATTTGATATAAAAGATGATACTAATATAGATGGATTTTTTCAAAGTGAATTGTATTTCAAACATATTGAAAATGATATAAAAGATTTATTTGTATTCAATAAAAATGTACAAGATAAATCGAATTTAATATTAAAAGAAAAAAAGAAAACTAAATTAGTATCCGTTCATGTAAGAAAAAGTGATTATTTAGGACTTCAACATCAATATAATTTATTAGATGTTGAATATTATCAAAAGTCTATAAACGTGTTTGATGATGACACTTATCAATATTTTATATTTTCCGATGATATTAACTGGTGTAAACAAGTATTTGGTGAAAATGAATTAATTGAGTATATTGAAGGAAACGATCAATATGTTGATCTACATTTAATGACATTATGTGATCATAATATTATTGCAAATAGTACATTTAGTTGGTGGGGAGCATGGTTAAATAAAAATAAAGATAAAAAAATAATTGCTCCTTCTATATGGTTTAATCCAAATAGAAAAGATTTAAACACAAAAGACATGATACCAAAAGATTGGATTAAAATATAATATGGACATATTTTCTAACTTTATACCAAAAGAACATTATTTAAACTGTGTAGTTAATAATAAAAAATTTATACTGGAACCAACTAAGAAAATAAATTTTAGTGATAAACCAATATCAATATTTAATGATTATACACCAACATTTGAAGAACTAAATAAAAATCCTTATAATGTACTGATAATACTTGAACCAAATCAATTACATGGTCTACATGATTGGGCAATAAACAATAAAGAAAATTTTAGTTGTATATTAACATGGAGTGAAAAAATATTGAATAGCTGTGAAAGTTCAATGTTATTACCGTTTGGAACTTCATTTTTACATGATATCCCAGAATTTTATGAATCGTTTAATGTAAATAATAAAAAATTCGAAGTATCTTTTTTATGTGGAAGAAAAAAAACGACAAATGGACATTTTTTAAGACATAAAATATATGAAAACGGTGATAAAATTAAAATAAATAAAACTTGGATATATGAAGGCCCATCCGATTGTAAAAAGCCTTGTTGGAATAGTTATTTTCATATAGCAGTCGAAAATATTAAAGAAAATAATTGGTTTACAGAAAAAATAATTGATAGTTTTTTAACAAAAACTATTCCAATTTATTGGGGATGTCCTAACTTTAATAATTATTTTGATCCTAATGGATATATTACATTTGATACTATTGAACAATTGGCAGAAATCGTCAATAACTTGACACCAGAATACTATTATGATAGATTAGATATAATAGAAAAAAATTATAAATCTGCTTTATATTACGGTGACTTTTTTTTCAGAATCAATGAAATTTTAGAACAGATAGTAACACACAATAATATTTAATTAAAAAAAAAAACTATACATAAATGTATATATGTATATATTGAAAAATGAGTTACACTGATACATATTTCGTAATATCAAGATATAAAGAAAACATCGATTGGATAAAATCGTATGCGACGAATTACCTTATTTATAATAAAGGTGAAGAATTGGTTGGATATAATCAAAAATTACAACCAAATTTCGGTGCGAATCAATATGACATTTGTCATTTTATACATGAAAATTATGAAAATTTACCTGATGTAATTGCGTTCCTTCAAGGAGATCCATTTGACCATTGTTTAATTGATAGATTTAATGTATTAATTCAAAATAAAAAATTTACACCTTTATTTGGAGATAAAAATTATCCTAATGGAGAGTATTATGAAAATAATACGAGTTGGTATATAAATGGTGAATTTAGTTCAAATACACCAAAATGTAAAGTTTCTAGTTTTGATGAATTTGCAAATTTAATATTTGCTAATTATAAACATCAAGAAAGATTAATTTTCCCACCAGGATCTCAATTCATTGTAGAAAAAGAAAGATGTACTTATTATTCAAAAAATTTTTGGAAAAATATAATGAGTTTTATAAACACAGATATAGGTATTAACGGCGGACGAGAAGCACATATAGTTGAAAGATGTATGCAATTAATTTTTGAAACTACTTTTAAAGAAAAATATTAATTTATGCTAGAACAAGATCATTTAGAACCAGTTCAAGGTAGAACATTTACTAGTAATGTAAGTAAATTGTTAAAACATTTAGATAAAATAAAACTTTTACAGGATAAAGTACGACCTTCTCCTGTTATGTTTCATATGTCTCCATGTAATCCATGTAACCTTACATGTACTTTTTGTTGTTTTGCAAACAGAACATTAAAAGAAATGCTTACATTTGAACAAATGAAAAAAGCAATTGATTCTTTTGTTGAATTAGGCACAACAGGAATGGAACTTACAGGTGGAGGCGAACCTACTCTACATCCAGATTTTGGAAGAGTAGTAAATTATGCGTATGAAAAAGGACTAAAAATAGGAGTTGTCACAAATGGTACCCAAATTACAAAATGGCATGAAAAGGGAAATGTTTGGGATAAATTACAGTGGATAAGATTAGGAATGTACGGATTTTATGAAGGATATGAATATGATATTAAAGCTTTAAGAACATATCCTAATTTAGAAATAGGAGCAGCTTATATTTGGGACGAAAATTATAAAAATTCTAATAATCCAAATTTACATGGTGATTGGTCAGATAGTAAAGGCAAGAAAATTTCTAAAAATAGACAAACACCAGAACATTTTGAAAGAATGTTGCAATGGGTCGAAAAAGAAAAAATTCCAACTAGAATAGCATTTAATTCCATTAAAACTGCCGATTTGATTTCAGAAGATTTAAATATAATTCGTGAAAGAATTAAAGATTTAAATTTAAAATACGCATTTTTATCTGATTTTAATTATAAAGGTACACGCAGAAATAATCATTGTTATATGCATAATTTCAAACCATTTGTATTTACAGATGGAAATGTATATGTATGTCCCTGTGCAGAAATGGCAGTAGAAAATACATATAAAGTTAACCCAGAATTTAAAATTTCTGATATAGACGGTATTCTTGATTTTTACAATTCAGTGTCAGATAATAATGGATATAGAAGATATCATAGTTGTAGCTATTGTAAATATGCATCTCAAAATGAATTAATAGATGATGCTTTAATTGAAACACACCATAACGATTTTGCTTAATAATATATATGAAAATAAAAAATGTTAGAGAAAGTGAGTATTTAAATAAACCATTCAATGGAAATTTTTACGACGCTGATTATTTTGAAAGAGGACAAGAAACCGGAAAAGGATGGCTTCAAAATTATAGATGGTTGCCAAGAAGAACTTTTAAAGAAGCATTATCAATTGCGGATTATTTAGATTTAAACGAAAAAAGTTATGTTCTGGATGTAGGATGTGCGAAAGGATTCATAGTAAAAGCATTTAGACAATTAGAAATTAAAGCAGATGGATGTGATATCAGTGAATATGCATTATCATACGCACCAACTGGGTGTTGGAACTGTTCTGAGAAATCATCATGGGATACGCATAGTAGTTTCGGATATACACATATTGTCGTCAAAGATATGCTTGAGCATTTAACAATGATTCAATTAAAAGAATTACTATCAAATTGCAGTAAAGTTGCGAACACTCTTTTATGTGTTATCCCAATTGGAGACTCTGGAATATATCGAATCCCAGAATATCACATGGAAGTTTCACACTTAATAGCCGAAGATGAAAATTGGTGGATCAAAAAATTTGAAGAATGCGGATGGGGAATCGAAAAACATTGTCCTCATATAAATGGATTGAAGGATAATTGGCAAAGTCACGCAAATGGTATTGGAAATCATGTATTTGTAATTAAAACCAAAATATGAATTCTTCTATTAATGTAGACACTATGAATAAAATTAATGTATTAATACCGATGGCCGGTGATGGAAAACGATTTTCGGATGCGGGGTATATAAAACCAAAACCATTTATACAAGTCAAAAATAAAAAAATGATAGAAATGGTTGTTGATAATATAACTCCACAGGACGTAAATGATATCATATTAGTAACTAGAAAACATCATAATTGTAGAGATGAACTAAAAAATACATCATATAATTTTAATATAATTGAATTAGATAAACCCACCGAAGGTTCTTTACAAACTATTCTTTGTGCAGAAAAATTCATAAGAAATAACAGACTAATTTTAGCGAATTGTGACCAAAAAATTATATTTAATGTCAATGATTTTATTAATAAATGTGAAAATCTAGATGGATGTTTAATCACATTTAAATCTAACAACAAACACCATTCGTATGTTACTGTTGACGAAAACAATTTAATAACATCTATTGTAGAAAAAGAGGTAATATCTAATATTGCAGTATCCGGTGTTTACTATTTTAAAAATGCTACACATTTAATAGATGCATCTAAAAATGTAATTGAAAACAATATTAGACAAAAAGGTGAATTTTATGTTTCATCAGCATTAAGTTTGATGATAAAAAATGGATTAAAACTTGGTATATATAATGCCGAATCAATTATGTTAGGTACTCCTGAAGAATTAACTAAAAATATAGAATTAATATGAAAATAACTATTATAGGCAGTGGAGATATTGCAGAAAATGGTATAATACCAATAGTTGGTGGAATTTCTATACAAGCATCACAATGTGATATAAGAAATTATGATAGTGTATTTAAAATAATATCTGAAAATAAACCAGATTTGGTTATATGTACTGCGGGAGTATCTCATGTATCTAATATACTAGAATCTAATATAAATGATTGGAAACATGAAATTGATGTAAATTTAATAGGTAGTTACCATGTTGCAAAAGCATCAGTTCATAATAATGTAAAAACAATGATTTTTATAGCTTCCGTAGCTGGATTGTATGGTAAACCAAATCATTCAGGTTACAGTGTTTCAAAATCAGGAGTTATAACATTAGTACAATCATTATCTAAAGAAGGTTATCATGCATATGCAATTTCTCCTGGACGAGTTGATACTAAAATGAGAGAACGTGATTTTCCAAACGAAGACCCTAAAACTAGATTATCATCAAAAGAAATTGGTCGGGTAGTTAAAGAAATTATAGATAATAAACATAAACCAGGTGATAATATTGTTATAAGAAAAAGAGGGTATAGAATACTTAGAAGAATTGATCGAGGCAGCGGATGGTCAGAATATTTAAGAGTGGGTGAACCTCCTGTAATATGATTATAATTTCTCACAGAGGAAATTTAAATGGTAAATTTTTAGAAAAAGAAAATTCTAAAAATTATATTGATGTTGCTATTAATTTAGGATATGATGTTGAGATTGATGTTAGGTATCATGAAAATGAATGGTTTTTAGGACACGACGAACCTTTATATAAAATTGAATATAATTGGTTAATTGATAGAAAAAATAAATTGTGGGTTCATTGTAAAAATATTAATGCAGTCACTGAGTTATTAAATTCCGATATTAATTTTTTTTGGCACGAAAATGATGTTTTAACATTAACTTCTAAAAATTTTATTTGGGCACATCCAAATAAACAACCTATAAAAAATAGTATAGCAGTTTTACCTGAATTAAATAATGAAGATATAACACAATGTATTGGTGTTTGTTCCGATTATGCCAAAAATTATTATTAAATATGTTTATTATACCGTGTAAATATAAAAATAACAGTCCTATAATAGAGTGTGTAAATTCAATTTTAAAATTTCATCCTGACGACTATATAGTAATAGTGGATTCTTATTCCAATGATACATCGTATTTTGATTTAATTCCTAAAATACCAAATGTAAAAATATTAAATGTTAAAAACAATAATTATGAAATCGGTGCATTGTGGAAAACATATGAACAATATCCAAACGAATCAGTGTATGTCTTGATTCAAGATACAGTTATCATTAAACATTCATTGTCAGAATTTTTAGAAAATGACGATAGTTATACATTTTTATATTTTGATGAACTGATTCAGTCTTCATTGAATAGTAAATTTTTTGAAAATACTAGTTATAATTTTCCAAAAAATAATTATGTAATACCGATGTGTTTTGGATCTAATGTAATATTGAAAAATAAAATTATTAAAAAATTCATTGAAAAAAGATTACATTCTTCTTTTTTACCTACATCTAAATTAGAATCTCAATATTCAGAACGAATGATTGGATTTATTATGCATTCGGAAAATATAGATTTACATAAAAATAATTTAGATGGAAACTGTTTAACGGATTGGTCAAAATTTCACAACGATGGATATAAATATATCAAAAAAATATTCATGCATAGAGATTAATATGAAAACTAAAATAAGCATTTGTATACCGACATATGAAATGAATGGAAAAGGTGTAGAATATTTAAACCATTCATTTAATATTTTATCTAACCAAAGTTATCAAAATTTTGATGTTGTTGTATCTGATAATAGCAAATATTCAGCCATCGAAAGTTTATGTTCTCAATGGAAATCTAAATTAGATATTAAACATTTTTATAATCATGAAAAATATGGAAGTGCTGGGAATATAAATTCAAGCATAAAGAAAGCAACAGGAGATATAATAAAAATATTATTTCAAGATGATTTTTTGTTTGAAAATGAAAGTTTAGAATCTCAATTAACTCATTTTGTAGGAAATCATAATCATTGGTTAATTACGGCTTGCTGTCATACTAAAGACTGTGTTAATTTTTATAATCCTTTGTATCCTAAATATCATGATAACATTCACTATGGAGAAAATACTATAAGTTCACCAAGTGTATTAATGTTTAAAAATGAAAATGTCATTGAATTTGATGAAAACTTATGTTGGTTAATGGATGTTGACTATTATAAAATGTTATATGATAAATTTGGATTGCCAAGTATATGTAATTATGTTACTGTAGTAAATAGAGAACACAAAAATCAAGTAAGTAATACTCTAGCTACTGAAGAAGTTAGAAAAAAAGAATTAGAATATATAATAAAAAAATATGAATGATAGATTAAAACAAATATTAAATGAACCACGAATGGGATCAAATAGTAATATTTTTTCTAATGAAAATAATTTAAATGGTTTATTAGATTTTGTAAATTTTTATAATTTACAAGACAAAGAAATAATTGAGATTGGATGTTATCTGGGAGTATCTACTGAATTATTTGCTATGTTTTCAAAAAAAGTAACTTCAATTGATTTGTGGGGATCAGATTTATCTTATAATGGCGGTGAATGTCCACAATCTTATTGGCCAATAATTGAAAACAAAGCAAGAACAAGACTTCAACCTTATAAAAATACGACACTAGTAAAAAGTTCGTCCACAGAATATTCAAAAAATGTAAATGATAATTCAATAGATTTAATATACATAGATGGAAATCATTCATATGAATCTGTTACTGGAGATATTACTGTTTGGTATAACAAAATTAAAAAAGGAGGAATTATTTCAGGACATGATTATAATCAAATTGAAGTTAAAAATGCAGTAGATGATTTTATCAATAAACACAGTTTAAAAAAATTTAAAGTATTCGGTGATACAAGTTGGTCCGTATCAAAAATAAAAAAATTCGAACAAATTTTAATTGACAATAAAATAGAAAAAAAATGTGGACACGTATATGATGAATTTTTAAATTTCTTTAATATAAATGATAACATAAATATACTCGAAATTCATTCTAATTCATTTTACAACTCTTATAAAGAATATTTTGAAAATTCGATCATTTATTCAGATATGACTAATGATACAATTAAATTTGATATCATAAGTTATGATGTCACGAATTCTCTTTCTAATACTTTAAATTTTATAAGCAAAAGTTTAAATATTTTAAATGAAAAAGGAGTATTAATAATGGAAATTAAATGTGATTTAAATGAAATTATTAAAGAAATACAAACATTTTTAAATTTAAATTCATATGAAATATATTCTTATGATGATTTTGAAAAAATGGTAATAATACAAAAAAATATATGAAAATTTACGACGGATTTTTATTTTTTAACGAATTAGATTTATTAGATTTAAGATTAAATACATTAAATCATATCGTTGATTATTTTGTTTTAGTAGAATCTTCTGTTACGCATTCTGGAAAAAGTAAAACTTTTATTTTTGAAGAAAATAAAAAATTATTTGAAAAATTTTTAAATAAAATTATACACATAAAAGTTGATAATACTCCAGAAGATTTCATCAATCTTCCTGTATTAGAAAATAATTGTTATAAAAATGTTTGTTTTAATAATATATACAAATATATTCAAAATACTAATTTATTTAACAAATATACTGAAAAGTCTTTTGGTAGAGATTTTTTTCAAAAAGAATGTGTTAAATTAGGTCTTGAAAATTGTAATGATGAAGATATAATTTTATTTTCAGATTTAGATGAAATTCCTAATCCTGAATATCTTGAACGATTAAATGAATTTTTTTCGCCTGATGAATTTTATAGTTTTAATCAAAAACATTACTGTTATTATTTTAATCTTTTAAGTATAAATCATAATAATGATAATATTTGGATTGGAAGTAAAATGTCTTCCTTTAAAAAAATTAAAAATTATTCGTTAAATGAATTAAGAACACAAAGAAATGATATTAATTTAATAAATGGTGGATGGCATTTTAGCTATATGGGAGGATTAGAAAAAGTAAAAGTTAAAATGCAATCTTTTAGTCATCAAGAATGTAATACTGAAAAAATAAACTTTAATATTGAAGATATGTTTTTAAATAATAAAAAAGTAGATTTTAGAGGAAACAAATCAGAATTAGTACAAATTGACGACAGTTATCCAAAATATCTAAAAGAAAATTTAGAGAAGTTTAAAAAATATATAAAATAATATGATATCTACTGAAATGTTATATGGACAAGGACTTGGAAATCAATTATCATGTTATGTTTCTACTAGAGTTATTGCCTTAGATAAAAACTTTAAGTTTGGAATTTATGACCCTAATAATTGTTTAGGTGATAAAAGATATACAAAAAAAGGGCTATATTTTATGGACTTGGATCTTGGTGAAAATGTTGTTTATGAAAATATAAAACATTTTTATACGGAAATGGAGTATAGATATAAAACAAATACGTGTCATCACGATTATACTCACGGATGTTGGGTAAATATTACAGACAACAATCTAAAAAATGTTTCAGATGATACTCATATTTTGGGTATTATGCAAGGGACAGATTATTTTTATCACAGAATAAATATAATTAAAAAATGGTTAAAAGTAAAAGAAGAATATGATAATTATAATTTTTCAAATGATGATATTTGTGTACTAAATGTACGAGGATATTTAGGTTCTGAGGTTTATTTACCTAAAACATATTGGATTAATGCAATAAATCATATGTTAAAAATTAATTCATATATGAAATTTATAGTAATTACTGAAGATATAAATTTAACAAAACAATTATTACCTGAATTATCAGCAAATACTTTTCATTTTGGTGTCGGTGAAGATTATTCAATAATTAAAAATGCAAAATATTTAATATTATCAAATTCAAGTTTTTCTATTTTTCCATCATTGACAAGTGACACCTTAAAATATACTATTGCACCTAAATACATGGCAAGATATAATTATAGTGATGGTTATTGGTCACAAGGATACAATATATACCCTACATATACTTATATGGATAGAGATGGCAATTTATTCTCATACGAAGAATGTCTAAAAGAATTAGACGAATATGATAGAAAAAATTATTTTTATGAAAAAAAAGTTATTAAGTATAACCCCAAATTTCCAGATGTGTCAATTATAAAACCTAATTAATATGTTAAATTTAAATAATGTTACGCTAGTTGCTTTACATGGGGGAGAAAAATATCTCAATGAAACAATAAAAGCATTACTACACTCTAGTAGAGAAATTAATTTTTACGATGTAAAATTAGTTACAAACAACGAAGTTAAAAATACGTATAATAAATTTAAGTTAGAAAAATGTCCTTCCTTAAATTATGAAGAATACAACAAATATTGTGTATTCGATTTACACAAACATATAGATACAGATTTTTGCTTGATTATTCAATATGATGGATTTGTATTGTTTCCCGATAAATGGGATGCCAATTTTTTTAATTTTGATTATATTGGCGCACCTTGGCCAATACCAGATGATAACTTTTCATTTAGAGATATAAACAACGTTATACAAAGAGTTGGAAATGGAGGTTTCACATTTAGATCAAAAAAACTATTACAATTAGCTTCAAAATTAAATTTAAATTGGCAACTTTATCACGGATTTTGCCATGAAGACGGTTATATATCAGTAAATAATAGACATATATATGAAAAAAATGAATGTAAATTTGCTCCATTAGAAGTTGCAAAATATTTTTCACATGAAATTGATATTCCGGAAAATAAAAATATAATTCCATTTGGATTTCATGGAAAACACACTATGTATTACAAGTATTTCATTGAAAATGAATATTTTATAAATTTAAACTAAATATGAAAAAAACAATATTAATTACAGGTGTAGCAGGTTTAATTGGTTCTAGATTTGCAGATTGGATGGTTGAAAATTACAAAGAATATAAAATCATTGGAATTGATGATTTATCGGGAGGATATATTGAGAATATAAATTCAAATGTTGAATTTTATAATATTACAATTGGAAATTCAAAAATAGAAAATATTTTTAATGAATATAAACCTGAATATGTATTTCATTTTGCAGCTTATGCCGCAGAATGTCTATCCCCATTTATAAGAAATTATAACTATCAAAATAATTTAATTGCTACATCAGATATAATTAATAATTGCATTAAATACAATGTTAAAAAATTAATATTTACATCTACTTTAGCAGTTTATGGAAACGGGGTTCCTCCTTTTGATGAATCTTTAATTCCAAATCCAATTGATCCTTATGGTGTTGCAAAATATGCATGTGAAATGGATATTAAAATTGCAGGAGAACAACACGGATTAGATTGGTGTATACTCAGACCACATAATGTATATGGTATTAAACAAAATATTTGGGATAAATATAGAAACGTATTAGGAATATGGATGTTTCAATATATGAATAATAAACCGATGACGATTTTCGGAGATGGTCTTCAGACAAGAGCATTTAGTTTTATTGACGATATTATTCCGTGTATATGGAATGCAGCTGTATTAACAAACACATCAAAAGAAATTATAAATTTAGGCGGAAAAAAGCATACAAAAATAAAAGATGCATGTGAAATTTTAAGAAATATTATAGGTGACGGTGAAATTGTTTATAAAGAATCTCGTCATGAAGTTAAAAATGCATATGTAACATGGGAAAAATCAGTAAATTTATTAAATTATGACGAAAAATATTCTTTGGACGAAGGAATCAAAAAAATGTGGGATTGGGCTAAAATCCAACCTAAAAGAAAACAATTTGAATGGAATTCTTTTGAATTAGATAAAGGAATTTATAGTTACTGGAAATAAATTGGTGTGAAATTTAATTAAAAAACTAGTAAATGACCTGATGTCGCAACGATAAAATTTAAAAAATAAATATTGTATTAAAAATGATAACTCAAATTGTAGTTCATTTATTGCCCCACGAATTAGATTGGTTTGAATGGCAATCTAAACAATTTAAAATAGGAAGTGTTTATATAAACAAAGAAGATACTGTTATTATTGATGTCACTTTAAATTTAAATTTAGTAGATTGGGAACAATCACAACTTCCAAAAACATTCTTCATAGAAAAATTTAACCAGATCAAATCATTATGGGATTGGGCACAACCCAATTTTGTAATAGATGAATCTAATAAATGCCTTGGATGTAATGACAAACGAAGAGAATCAATAAGAAATACTATTGCTGATAATATTTTATATTTAGATTCTGATTTGATTTTTCCATACGAATTACTATATTATTCAATTGAAATGTCGAAACAAATTGAAGAAGAATATTATATATTATCTCCACAAATTGTTAAATTGTGGGACAATACATGGGATTCAATCACAAATAATTTATACATAAAAGATAAACCAGATTTACAAACATATTATAATAACAATCCATTTGAAATTTTAACAAAATCGTTTGATGAATTTGAACTAAAAAAAATAGAAAATTTTAAGTTTGGCGGCGGATGGTTTAATTTATTATCTACTAAATTATTAAAATTAACTGATATACCAGATTCAATTGGTGCTTATGGGGTTGATGATCTATATGTTATGTTATGCTGTAATATATTATCAAAGAATGGATATAAAATACAACAATATATAATTAATAATACATTAGTTACAGAAAATTATAAATATAGATTTAATCCTTATATAAAATATTTAAAAAATATAGATATGAAAGAAAAATATCGAAATAGTGCGGAAAATAATTTACAAATAGAATTAATTAAATTTCAAAACAGAGTATGAATGATATTTTAAAAACAATAAAAGATGTATCATATAAAATATATGATATCAATAAAAATAATGCCGGTATGTGGAATGAAAGTTACAGAAAAGAGATTAATTCTATAAATGATGTAAGAGTCGGTCAATTGTGCAACTTGTTATGTATACCAGTATAATATTATGAATAATACTCCGAAAATTTCTTTCTGCATTCCATTAAAAAATAATCTTAGATATTTTAAAAGATGTTTAAATTCAATTAAAAAATATGCAGATGTTCCATATGAAATCGTTGTTTATATTGATTCTGATAATGACGGAACAGAGTCATTTTTAATTGATAACACTATTAAATACGAGAAAAATAAAACAAATATATGTAAAGGAATTGCACATGGATATAATAGATGTGCATTGTTATCATGTTCTGATGTCTTATTATTTTTTCATGCAGATATGATTCTAGGACCGAAATCACTTTCAAATGCAATCAAATATTTAAAAGAAAAAACTGTAGTATCTTTGACCAGAATAGAACCGCCACTACATCCACAAGGAAAAGAGAAAATCGTAATGGATTTTGGTTTCTGGCCAGAAAAGAATATTGAAAATGGATTTTTAGAAAATGAGTTTGAAGAGTTTGTTACAAACAATTTAAATACAAATAAAACCACGAACGGTATATTTGCACCCTGGATGATTTATAAGAAAGATATGGTAGATATAGGTCTTCATGATGAATTATTTCACAGCTATCACGAAGATTCTGATATATTTAATAGATTTATACTATCAAAATATGAACTAATCCAATCTTGGAGTTCTATGGTATATCATCTTACTTGTAGAGGCGGACAATTCCAAGACGGATTAAGTGTTACAAAAGATCCTATATTTCATAAAATGAAAAAGGAATGTGCTGATAATTATTTGAGAAAATGGAAAAGTTGGATAAAAAATGACGAATATAATCGACCTATTTTAAAAAATGTTTATAATATCGGATTGGTAATAAACAACTTCAATGTTGAGTTGTTAAACGCATTTGAACCGAGATTTTCAACAATTTATATAGATTGTATGTTTGATTCATATATAGAAAAAAATCAAAGTTCTACATTAATTGATTTAAAGTCAAAAATTAAAAAAATTAATAATGACAAAACAAATGATGTTATCGTTTATTTTGATTTTAATAAATTAACAAATACAAACTTTGAATTTATTACCGAATTATTACCAGATATTTTAGATAAACAAACCGAAAACGGTACATTTGAATATGATATATTTACATTTCAAATTAATAATTTGAAACAATATCAACAAGATTTGATAGTAAACAAAAACTTTTAAGAAATATAAAATCTTACAGTTTCTATAAGATTTTCATTAAAATCACTCAGTTTAAAATTTGGAAATTCCATTTGAAAGTCTTTAGTATCAATTGCATATCTAAAATCATGACCTTTACGGTCTGTAACATATTCAAACCATTCCCAGTCAACCTTTTGATTTGTAATGTCCTCATAAGCAGCAACAATTGAGTGTATTAATTGTATATTAGATATTTCATTGTTACCCCCAATCAAGTATTGTTTTCCTACAATACCATCTAATAGAACATTAATTAACGCATTAACATGGTCTTTAACATATATCCAATCTCTAATGTTCTCTCCTGTTCCATACAATGGTATTTTTTCTTTATTTTTTAATTTATTAATACAAACTGGTATAAGCTTTTCTGGGAATTGTCTTTGTCCAAAGTTATTGCTACAATTAGTAATTATTGCCGGAAACTTATAGGTCTTAACATAACTTCTTACCAATAAATCACTAGCAGCTTTACTTGCAGCATAAGGACTGTTTGGCCTATACGGACTATCTACATTAAACTCTGCTTCTTTATAACTTAAACTACCAAATACTTCATCAGTAGATACATGAATAAATTTTTTTATATTGACATCTTTAAAAATTTCTAAAAGATTAAAAGTACCTATAATATTCGTATCAATGAACTTTTTTGGTCCTTTAATAGAATTATCTACATGAGATTCAGCAGCAAAATGAATTATATAATCCAAATTTAACGAATCAAAATATTTTTTATGATCCGGAAAATATGATGTGGCAATATCCATTGATAATTGTTGATATCGTGAATCGTTTTCAAATGGTAGATTTTTGTTAGAAGCATATGTTCCTGAATCAACATTCCATAACTTTGTTATGTCATTTCTTTTAAGAATTTCTTCTATAAAATGACTTCCAATAAAACCCTTTCCTCCTGTAACTAATATATTCATATAATCCAATTATTTAAACAATAATCTATCGCATCATCTACAGATCTCATGGTTATACCCGTAGATAATAATTTACTATTATCCATTACACAATTAGAACGCTTTGCACTTGCAAAATTAGCATAAAGCTCTTTTTCATCAATCAAAGTGAAAATTTTATCTCTGGCAATAGTGTTTTTAAGTTTATGTACCAACATATCGGTTGTAATATATCCCGTGTTGGTTATATTATAAATTCCATATGGTACTTTTTTAAGAATAGTTTGTATACACGCACTTACAAATTCGTGTTTATTACTAATAGAATTTTCTGCTTGCAATAACTTTTCATATTTTAACATTTTACTAATATAGTTTCTGGAATTATTATTCTCTTCAAATGGAATTCTTAATCGCCATACATAACTTTTATTCAATTTACTTACAACTTTTTCGCCTATAGCTTTTGTACCACTATAAAAACTTCCGTTATTCTTTTCCCATGTAAAATTTGGTTCATCTTCTTCTGTAAATGGTTTACCATCATTTCTTCTTCCTTGATAAATACATCCACTTGATACATGTCCCAATACAATATCATTTAATGTACACCAATCAGTTAATATTTGAGGCCACAATACATTACCATGTAAAGTATCTTCTTTGTTCTTTTCACAAGCATCAACATTTGGTTTACCAGTATATCCTGCTGCATTAATTACAGTTCCAATGAAAGGATATCCTGCGCCATCATACCATTTTTCTAAATCCGCAAATGTAGTTTTACTACTGTTTGGCCAACAAAAGAATGGTAGTTTTAATTCTTCTAGTTGTCGTTTAAATTCACTTCCAATATATCCAGTCGATCCAAATAATATAATCATAATATCTTACTTAAATAATTTTTATACTCACTATTAGGCATTCTATCAACTATTATTGATAGTTGTTGTTTATTAATAAATTTCTTTCTATAACATTCTTCTTCAATACAACCAACTTTTATCCCTTGTCGTTCTTGTATTGTTTGAATATACGCACCACTTTGATATAAAGAATCTGGCATACCAGCATCCAACCAAACAGTACCTCTTGGAAATGGTATAACGGATAATTTTTGTCTTTCCATATAAAGACGGTTCAAATCAGTTATTTCCAATTCTCCTCTTGCAGACTGTTTTAGGTTCTTAGCGTATTCTATAACTTTATTGTCATAAAAATATAATCCAGGTACTGCAAAATTACTCTTTGGTTCTTTTGGTTTTTCTTCAATCGAAATTACTTTATTATCAGTATCAAATTCTACTACGCCATAATCACTTGGATTATTCACTTGATATGCAAATATAATAGCACCGTCCAGTGTTGGTTTGATTTTAGCCATTCCATGAAAAATATTATCTCCTAATATTAAACCAACAACATCGTCTTTAATAAAATCTTCCGCTATAATAAATGCTTCAGCAATGCCTCTTGGTTTATATTGAACTTTATAACAAATATCTAAACCTAAATGTTTACCATCACCAAACAATCTTTCATATAAAGGTAAATACTCTGGTGTACTTATAATGCATAATTCCCGTATCCCACAACTAATCATAGTACTAATAGGATAATAAATCATTGGCTTGTCATATACAGGAAGCAACTGTTTATTAACTGTAGTCGTTAGTGGATATAATCTACTACCAGTTCCACCAGATAAAATAATTCCTTTCATAACAATATTAATATGTATATATACAAAATATTATGGTTTATACAATTTTTTTATTTGTCTTTATTCTTATTATATGGTTCAACACAGAAGCATTTGTTGAATATAGTCACTTATTAAAAGTCAAATGGTTTAAAGTTAATGATTATTTAAATGCAAAAGATTCTGACTTTACACTAACATATCATTCATATCTATTACAAAAACATAATAGTTTTTTTACCAGATTGATAACATGTCCATTTTGT
>Ga0181358_1000326_pt1 | contig 21139 bp, 36 predicted proteins | sample Fa13VDMM110SD_FD_130096 | JGI IMG/M metagenome (GOLD analysis project Ga0181358, IMG submission 130096) | Freshwater viral communities from Lake Michigan, USA - Fa13.VD.MM110.S.D | ecosystem: Environmental > Aquatic > Freshwater > Lake | place: USA: Michigan | collected 2013-09-24 | reverse complement strand
TGGTGATGGTGACCCTAAAAAAATAAAAGAATTAAATCAAAGAATTTCAGGAACTAAAGATAATATTGTTCAAGTTGGTAAAGATGCATTAGAAGCTGGTAAGAAAGTTGCAACTAATATTGGTACAGCAATTAGTGAAGTAGGTAAAGTAGTTGAAGGAACTATTGATGGTGTTTCACAAATTTCAATTAAAGGTGCTTATGAACAAGCAAAAGCAAATACACAATTACAAAATAATGCAAAGTTAGCCGAAGCAAATCAAGCAAGATTAGTTGAACAATATGATAGACAAGCAGAAAAATTAAGACAGGTTAGAGATGAAGAAAGAAATACTGTTGCTGATAGAATAAAAGCAAATAATGATTTAAAAGATGTTTTAGATAAACAAGAAAAAGCTATGCTTGGTACTGCTGATGCTCAAATAGCTGCAGCAAGAGCTACATTACAACAAAATAAAAGTATAGAAAACCAAGTTGCATTAACAAATGCTTTAGCAAATAAAGATGGTGTATTAGCACAAATTGAAGGTTTAAGGTCAGAACAAAAAGCAAATGATAAAACACTTGATAAAGAACTATTAGATTTAACAAAAAGCAAAAATGAAGCTGAAACACAATTAGCAATAGACCAAAAACAATTTGATGCTGAAAGATTAAAAGATGAAGAAGCGATTTTATTAGCTAAAAAAGCTGCATTAGAATTTGCACAAACAAAAGAATTAGAAAGATTACAAAATGTAATTAAAACAACTAAAGAAGGTACACAAGCAAGAATAGACGCAGAAAATGAATATGCTGCTAAAAAGCAAGAAATAGAAAATCAAATTACAACTGCACAAGATGAAATAGATACTTATAGATTTGAGAAAAAATTAGAAAAAGAACAATTAATTATTGAAAATGATGCTTTAGCTTTTGAAGCAAAATTAGAAGCATTAACTGAACAAGAAAGATTAATTACTGAAGCTACTAATATATCTGAAGAAGAAAGAACAGCTTTATTAAAAGCAAATGCTGATGCAAGAACAGAAATAGCAAAAAAAGAAGCTGAAGCAAAATTAAAATTATTAGATGTAGTTTCTGCTGGTTTATCTTTAGCCTCAAGTGAATTAGGTGAAAGTACTGCTGCTGGTAAAATAGCTGCTGTTGCTGCTGCATCTATATCTACATATACTGCTATTGCCGGACAATTAGCTGCTTTTTCTGGTGTTCCAGTACCTGGCTATGCTGTCGCACAAGCAATATTAACAGGGGCAACTGGATTATTGCAAGTTAAAAAAATATTGTCTGTTAAAACACCTAAAGGTGGTGCTGGTGGTGTTGCTCCAAGTGTAAGTGCTGCTGGTGGTGGTGCTCCACAATTTAATGTAGTTGGAAATAGTGGTGTAAATCAATTAGCAGAAACATTAGGTGGTAATTCACAACAAGCACCAATACAAGCTTATGTTGTAGCTAATGATGTAACAACAGCACAAGGTTTAAATAGAAACATAGTAACCAATGCAAGTTTAGGATAATGTTAGTTAAAAGCATCATTAACTATATTTTTTTGACTTAATGATACTTATTTAAAACAAAATATAAATAATTTAATTTTTAAAAAAAAGTACAATGAAGAAATTAGAAACTATTTATTTAGATATAGATGAAGAAAATATTCAAGATGGGATTGATGCTATTAGTTTAGTTAAATTTCCAGCTATTGAAGAAAATTGGGTTGCACTAAATGAACACAAAGTAGAATTAAAAACTATTGATGAAGATAAAAGAATAGTTATTGGTTTAGCTTTAATTCCTGAAAAAGATATTTATAGACGTAATGGTGATTATGAATATAACATTAGATTTTCAAAAGATACAGTAAGAAAAGCATCAGAACTTTATTTAAAGAAACTTAAAATACATAATTCAACATTAGAACACGAAAAGAAAACTGAAGGTGTTTATACAATAGAAAGTTGGATAGTTGAAGATGTTAAACGTGATAAGTCTGCTATTTACAATTTAAATGCTGTTGAGGGTGCTTGGGTTGTAGTTCAAAGAATAGACAATGAAGAAGTTTGGAATGATGTTAAAGAAGGTAAATATCAAGGTTATTCTATTGAAGGATATTTTTCTGAAAAAGCAGAATTAAATTTACAAGAAAGTAAAGAGCAAGAATTGATTGAAAAAATAAAACAAATACTAATAAATAACAAATAAATAAAATGAGTACATTAAACAATGTTTTTAAAAAATTAAAGCATACTGATAAAGTTGCTAAAGTAAATTTAGAAAGTCAAAAAGTACAATTGGCTTTAGTTGATGAATTAAAAAATATAACAAATATTATAGAAACAGAAAATTCAAATATAAAAAAAATGTACGATGATAGTTTAAAAACTAAAAAAATGTTTGAAGCAGCATATTTGCAAATAAATGAAATAGAAAAAATATATTTAAATAATAAAGATAAAAATACTAAATATAATAAATCTTTACAAGACATATTTAAACAATTAACTACTGTTTCAAAAGATTTAGGAATTAATATAAATGAAATATCATTTTATAAAGATTACTTAACAACAAAAGAAAATATAAGTAATTTATATTCTGAAAATCAAAAAAATTGGAATTTAATTTATGAATATAAAAAATAATGGGAAAGAATAAATACACAAGTCCAAAAGGGTCAAAAGAAGCTTGTTTATGTGATGATAGCACATATTCAGCAGAATGTTGCAAAGGTGAATTAATCAATCAAGGTATTGGTTCAACAGTTGCACAAGGTACTTCAACAGTAACAGTTGTAGATGGTGAAAGAACAATGGTTAGAACAAATGGCTAACCAATTTATAACAAATATAAATAATAATAATTTTTAAATAAAAAAGTAAATATGAACGTAATTAATGAAATTAAAACGCTTTTGGGTATGGAAGTAAAACTTGCTCAAATGAAACTAATGGATGGTGTTACTGTTATTGAAGCAGAAACATTTGAACCAGAAATGGCAGTCTTTATTGTTAATGAAGATGAAAGAGTACCAATGCCAGTTGGTGAATATATGTTAGAAGATGGTAACGTATTAAAAGTAGAAGTAGAAGGTGTTATTGCATCTATTGAAATGCCAGTAGAAGAAGCACCTGAAGTAGAAGTAGAAGTAGAAACTACTAAAAAAGAAGAAGAAATGAAAGCTGAAGTAGCTGCACCAAAAAGAGTAGTTGAAAGTGTAACTAAAGAAATGTTCTTTTCTGAAATTGAAAAATTAAGAGCAGAAATTGCTGAATTGAAAAGTGTTAAAACAGAAACAGTTGAATTGTCAAATGATAACATTGAAGTTTTATCACACAATCCAGAAGCTAAATCAGAAGTTAAAATGAATTTATATTCAACAAAAAGACAAGCTACAACATTTGATGTAGTATTGAGTAAATTAAACAAATAATAAAAATAAAAATTAAATAAAAAATGGCTACAACAACAAGTATTACAACGACTTATAGCGGAACTTTCGCAGGTAAGTACATCTCCGCAGCTTTATTGAGTGCTTCAACTATCGAAAATGGTGGTATTGAAGTAAAACCAAATGTTAAATACAAAGAAGTAATTAAAAAAGTAAGTACAGATGCTATCGTAAAAGATGCAACTTGTGATTTTGATGCAACCTCTACTTTAACTTTAACAGAAAAAATCTTACAACCAGAAGAATTTCAGGTAAATTTGAGCTTGTGCAAGAAAGATTTTCGCAGTGATTGGGAAAGCATTGAAATGGGATATTCTGCTTTTGACAATTTGCCGCCTTCATTTGCTGATTTTTTATTAGCACACGTTGCTGCTAAAGTTGCTGAAAAAACAGAAAAAAACATTTGGTCAGGTGTTACTGCTAATGCTGGTGAATTTAACGGATTTACAAGATTGCTTACTTTAGATGCTGGTTTACCAACTGCACAAGAAATTGCTGCTGATGGAACTAAAATTACTGCTGCTTCAACAGTTATTGCTGAATTAGGAAAAATAGTTGATGCTATTCCAGCTGCTTTATACGGAAAAGAAGACTTGTATTTATACATTAGTCAAGCCACAGCACGTGCATACGTAAGAGCTTTAGGTGGTTATGGTGCATCAGGTTTAGGTGCTAATGGTACTAATACAATGGGAACACAATGGTGGAATAATGGTTCACTTTCTTTTGATGGAATTCCAATTTTTGTTGCTCAAGGTTTAGCACCAACAGTTGCTATTGCTGCTCAAAAATCTAACTTGTATTTTGGAACTGGTCTTTTGTCAGATAGCCAAGAAGTTCGTTTAGTTGATACTTCAGAAACTTTAGGTGACCAAAATGTAAGAGTTATTATGAGATTTACTGCTGGTGTACAATACGGAATAGTAGAAGATATTACAACTTATGGTATTACTAACGCTGCTAACTAATAATTAATTATTAATCAAAATAAGGGTGGTGCAAAAACACCACCTTTTTTTTAACTTTAAATATATAAAAATATGGCTTGTGATATTAGTTTAGGTAGATTAGAACCTTGCAAAGATAGCAATGGTGGATTAAAAGCAGTTTACTTTGTAAATTGGGGTGAAGTAACAACTTTTACTTATGGAGTAGGTGACCAAACAGATGCTATTGACGAAGTAACTGGTTCACCAGATGCTTACAAATATGAGTTAAAAGGTACTTCATCTTTTACTCAAACAATTACATCTTCAAGAGAAAATGGTACTACATTCTTTCAACAAGAATTAGCATTGACTTTGAAAAAATTATCAATAGTAGACCACAAACAAATTAAACTTTTGGCTTATGGAAGACCACAAGTAATTGTTGAAGATAACAATGGTAATTTCTTCTTTTGTGGATTAGAACACGGAATGGATGTAACAGGTGGAACTATTGTAACTGGTGCTGCTATGGGTGATTTGAGTGGTTATACATTAACACTTACAGGAATGGAGCCAGTTCCGGCTAACTTTTTATTAGGTAATATAGCAAGTACTGGATTTAATGTAATTATTACAGATTAATAATTTTTTTTTGTTTTTTAATTAAGGGGTGTTTAGGCACTCCTTTTTTATTTTAATCATATATTAAAACAATTTCAACTTACTTTTATTTTTAAATAAAAAGATAATGATAATTTTAAAAGAGCAAGTAGAAGAACAATCTTTGAAATTCATTCCAAGAACTTATGCTGCTACATCAATAGTTTTAGTAAATGAAATGACAAATGAAAGTACTACTATATCATCTGATTTTTATATAGATGGTTATTATCTATACACAACAGCTACATTTGATTTAATAGAAGGTAATTTTTATACTTTATCTATTTTAAATGATACTGATGTAGTTTATAAAGACAAAATATTTTGCACAAATCAAGTTATTGCTAATTATACAATTAACGATGGTCAATATGTAGCAAATCAAACAACTAATGATTATATAGTTTATGAATAATAATTCAAATATTTCTATTGTAAATTTAAGTGCTTATACATCACCTAAAATACAAGAAAATAAAAAGCAAGGTTATATAGAATATGGTGATGACAATAATTACTTTCAATTTTTAATTGATAGGTTTTTATATTCCACAACAAATGGTGCTATTATTACTGGTATATCAAATATGATATATGGTAAAGGTTTAGATGCTTTAGATGCATCAAGAAAGCCAAATGAATATGCACAAATGAAAACATTATTTAAGCCAGATATGTTGCGTAAAGTATGTTTAGAACGTAAACTAATGGGTATGGCTTCTATGCAAATAGTAAAGCAAAAGAATAGAATAGTTAAAGTTGAACATTTTCCTATTCATACATTAAGAGCAGAAAAATGTAATGATAAAGGTGAAATAGAAGCATACTTTTATTCACCAGATTGGAGTAAAGTTAAACCTTCTGAAGTATTAAAAAGAATACCAGCTTTTGGTTTTGGTAATGGTAATGAAATAGAAATAATGGTTATTAAACCTTATTTGCCATTATTCCACTATTACACACCCGTTGATTATAATGGTGCTTTAGATTATGCAATGCTTGAAGAAGAAATATCTGTTTATCAAATAAACGATGTAAAAAATGGCTTCAGCGGAACAAAAGTTATCAATTTTTGTAATGGTGTACCAACAGAGGAAATGCGTGACCAAATTAAAGCAGATGTTAAAAACAAATTAACTGGTTCACGAGGTGATAAAGTAATTATAGCTTTTAATGCTAATGCTGAAAGTAAAACAACAGTTGAAGATATACCATTAACAGATGCACCAGCACATTATGAATATTTAAGTAATGAATGTTTTAATAAACTAATTGTTGGTCATAGGGTAACAAGTCCAATGCTTTTAGGAATTAGAAATGGTGATGGTGGTTTAGGAAATAATGCAGATGAAATTAAGACTGCTACTTTGTTATTTGATAATGTAGTTATAAAACCATATCAATTAGAAATAATAGAAGCATTAAATGAAATATTATATTACAATGATATTAGTTTAAAATTATACTTTAAAACTATTCAACCATTAGAATTTACTGAATTAGATAATACACAAACAGATGAACAAGTAAAAGAAGAAACTGGTTTAAGTTCACATAATTGTTTTAATTCTAATATAGCTGATGCTTTAATTTCTAAAGGCGAGACAATAGGTAATGAATGGACTTTAGTTGATGAAGTAGAAGTTGATTATGAAAAAGAAGATGAATATGATGCTGAAATTGATTTAATAAACAAAAACAATAAAAAAAGAAAAAGTGCATTATCTAAAATTTGGGAATTTGTTTCAACAGGTACTGCAAGACCAAATGCAAAAAGTGCAGAACAAGATGAAACTATTGATGGTGTACAATTCATAACAAGATATGTTTATAGTGGTAATGCTACTGGTCAAAGAGAATTTTGCAATAAAATGATTAATGCAGATAAGGTATATAGAAAAGAAGATATTATTGCAATGGAAAGTCAAGCAGTAAATGCTGGTTTTGGTGTTAATGGTGCTGATAATTATTCTATATGGTTGTACAAAGGTGGTCCAAGATGTGAACATAAATGGCTTCGTAGAACTTATGCAAACTTTGAAGGTGTTAAAATAGACCCTACAAATCCAAATGCAAAAGCTATTAGTTCTGCAACTGCTGAAAGATATGGTTATAGAATAAGAAATGAAAAAGAAGTTGCTATGAAACCAGCAGATATGCCAACAAAAGGTTTTACACAAGAATATTGGGATAAAATGGGATTTACAAATTAAGATATGGCACAAGCATTATTTGTTACGAGAGATGATATTGTTAGATTTACAGCATTAAACGGAAATATTGATGTAGATAAATTTGTTCAATATATTAAGATTGCACAAGATACACATATACAAACATATTTAGGAACACAATTATTTAATAGACTAAATGATGATATTGTAAATGATGACTTAATAGAACCATATACAACGCTTTTAAGCAAGTATATTAAGCCAATGGTAATACATTGGTCTATGGTAGAAGCATTACCATTTTTAGCCATTACAATAGCTGGAAAAGGCATCTACAAACATACATCAGAAAACGCTACAAATGTTGAAAAGAATGAAATTGATTTCTTGGTAGAAAAAGCAAGGGATATAGCACAACATTACACAAATAGATTTATTGATTTTATGTGTTTTAATCAAGCAGATTTTCCTGAATATAATGCTAATTCAAATGGTGATATGTATCCAGATAAAGATGCTTATTTTACAGGTTGGGTACTATGATAAACAAATATAAACCAAAACAATCTAACATTAAGAAGTTAGAAATATTTTTAAAAAAAATAGAAAACAAAACTAAAGATGGGATTAAATTTTCAAAGTATTAAAGGGGACACATTTGAAGAAGTAACTTTTGAGTTACTATTAAACGATGAACCATATAGTTTAGTAGATGCTGTTATTAGAATGCAATTAAGAAAAGAATATGGTGGTATTCCATTTTTATCTTTAACTTCAGTTTCAAATGCTGGTATAACAATAACTGATGGTGTAAATGGTTTATTTAAGATAAATGAGCAAATAATTGATATTTGTGCTTTTAATTATTTATATGATATAGAAATAGAGTTTGGTGATGGTACTGTTAAGACTTACATAAGTGGTAATTTTGTAATTAAAAATGATGTAACAAGATAATGAGTGATATTATAGATATAAACGTAGGTGAAACCATTGAAGAAGTTACTATTAATGTAACTGATAATCTTATTACAGTTAATATAAATAAAGTAACAGGTGGTGGTGGTGGAACACAAACATTAGCACAAACTTTAGTATTAGGTAATATTACTGATGGTGAAAACATAAGTATTTCAAATGGTGATGCTATTATTTTAGATAATGGTTCAATGCTTAAAAAAGGAACTATTGATGCTGGAAATGGTGGTTCAAAAGGTATTGCTCAAATTTGTGGTGTAGGATTTGAACACAAATGGGAAGCTGGTAGACTTTATATAATGAATGATGGTGGAACTATTATTCGTGAAGTATCACACAATCTTACTTATACACCAACTGTTACTGATGATGTAACAAAAGGTTTTGTTCAAAACACAAGATGGATTTTAGACAATGGTGATGTATATGTTTGTACTGACCCAACAGAAGGTGCAGCAGTTTGGGAATTTATAACTGGAGTAGTTCCAACACTTCAACAAGTTATGGAAACTGGTAGAAGTTACAATCAAACTATTGGTGATTATACTTATAGATTAGAGTTTGATGAAGCAGATGGTGCTTATATTTCTGTAACTGATACTAATTTAAATACAGTTAGTGCATTACAATTACAACAAGAAGCATCAATATTTTATAGTGATGATAGTAAAATAGTTTCAGCTTATGCTTCTGATTTTGGAGCGGGATTACAAGCAACTGAAAGTGCTTTTGGGCAAAATGTCTTAAATGTTCCTTTTAAAACAAGTGGAAGTGGTATAACTTATTTTCAACCACCAAACAACAAAGCTGCTGGAAGTTACACTTTAGCTATTACTGATGATATTCCTTCATTAACTGGTTATGTTCCATACACTGGTGCAACTGCTGATGTTGATTTAGGTGAATATGAATTAAAAGCTGGTCAAATAGAATTAGACACTACACCTACTGGAACTGCTGGTGTTGCTGTTACAAGATGGAATGATAGTTTAGGAATTTCAGAAACTACTTTAAAAGGTGGTAATGTTATATTAAAAAATGGAATTGATTTAGTTGCAAGAGTAGTAAACAAAGTTTCTCCAAATACTACATTAACAAAAGCAGCATATCAAGTAGTAAGAATAAGTGGTGCTCAAGGTCAAAGATTGGCAGTTGATTTAGCACAAGCAAACAATGATAATAATTCAGCAGATACTTTAGGAATAGTAACAGAAACTATTGCTGCAAATCAAGAAGGATTTATTATTACAGTAGGTCAATTAGAAGGAATAAACACAACAGGAAGTTTACAAGGTGAAACTTGGGCAGATGGTGATGTACTTTATTTAAGTCCAACAACTGCTGGTAGAATTACAAATATAAAACCAAATGGTTTAACTGGTCATATTGTTGTTTTGGGTTATGTAGAACACGCACACATAACACAAGGTAAAATATATGTAAAAATAATGAACGGATGGGAACTTGATGAACTTCATAATGTTTTTATAGATACTCCTTTAAACAATCAAGGTTTAGTTTATGAAACTTCAACAGATTTATGGAAAAATAAAACCATAATTGCAGATAGTATTACAAATGGAATAACTGATATAGCACCAAGTCAAAATTCGGTATTTGATGCATTATCTTTAAAACAAAATGCTTTATCATATACACCTTTTAGATTTGTTCAAACTTCACAAACTGCTCATACTGGCACAGTAGCTGAAACTGTTATAGCAACTGCAACTATTAACGGTAATACTTTTAACAGTAGTGATGTGATAAAATTATTATTTAAAGCTACAAAGACAAATACTGCCACGCTTACAATGAGAATAAAAATAAACACCACGAACACTTTAGTAGGTGCAACACAAATAGCTTTATTTAATACTGCTATTGCTAATACTTATGCACTTATGACAAGAACTTTTGATTTAAATGGTGGAAATTTATTCGGATATAATTTTACCAGTTCAATAATATCAGATATAATAAATACTAATACAGTAGGCACATCAACTTCTTATAATACTTCAAATACTTTGTATGTATTTTTTACATTTCAATTAAATAACACCACAGATACAGCAATACCAAATTTAATTAATATAACAAATTAATGAAATCAATAATAAACGGAATAACAGGAGAGTTTTTATACTGCACAGCAGTAGAATATGAACTACAAGAAAATGAAATGGCAATAGATGAACTATTAATTGTTTTATATGAAAAGCCATATTTCAATTTTGAAACAAGGGAGTTTTACGAAGGTGCAATAGAAATATAAAGTTATGATTTGGTTATTAGAAAATTGGGTTGCAATAGTTAGTACAATATCAATTCCAATAGCTTGGATATTTGGCGGTAAACAAGCTAAAAAGGTAGAAATAAAAAATAGCAATGGTGATTTTTTAACTAAAGTTCAAAATATTTATGATGCTTTAGTTGAAGATTTAAAAACTGATAGGGATGAATTAAGAGCTTGTAATGTTGAACAAACTAAAGATATTTCAGATTTAAGAAATGATGTTAGAAGTTTACAAAAGCAATTTAATGATTTGTATTTAGCTTATGCAAAAGAAGTAGAAGCAAGTAAATATTGGAAAGATAAGTTTGATGCACTTGAATTAAAATATACTGTTTTAGAAAAAGACCACGAAACATTAAAAAAGCAATTTGAAAGCTATAAAAAAAGTAACAAATGATATTAGATAATAAAGGATATTTATTTATAACTAAACACGAAGGATTGAGTTTAAAACCATATTTGTGTCCAGCTAAAGTGCCAACTATTGGTTATGGAAATACATATTATTTAAATGGTAAAAGAGTAACTTTATTAGATAAAGAAATTACTAAACAAGAAGCATTTGAAATGTTTAAAGAAATTGCTAATAGATTTGCAAAAAGAGTAGATGAATTAGTAATAAGTGAATTAACACAAAATCAATTTAATGCTTTAGTTTCATTTGCTTATAATGTTGGAACTGGTAATTTTTCTTCATCTACATTATTAAAAAAAATAAATAAAAATCCAAATGATTTAACACTAAAAGCAGAATTTTTAAGATGGAATAAAGCTGGTGGTAAAGTTCTTAATGGTTTAACAAATAGAAGAAATGAAGAAGCTGATTTGTATTTTAGTTAGTATTGTATTTATATCTTGTGGTTCAAGAAAAGTTAGTAAAACAAATTTAGAAGAAAAGAAAGATAGTGTTTCAGTTGTTGATGTAAAAACAGAAATAAAAACAAATGAAAATACTGAAATAAACAACAATAGTAAAATAGATAAAACAGAAGATGAATTTATAATTGAACCAATAGATAACACAAAAGAAATAGTTGTAGATGGTAAAACTTATAAAAACGTTAAAATAAGACACAAAAAAACAAAAGACAATAGTTTACATACAAATCAAAAGAAAGTGTCTAAAAACGCTTTAAAACGACAAATAAAGCATAGTAAGCAAGTTGTTTATACTTCAAAAGTTCTTAAAGAAAAGAAAATAGAAAAAAAGGAAAGTTTAGTTATATATATATATTATTTAATTATATTTATTATATTATATATTATTTATAAATATAAAAATTATATATTTAAATTATTTATTTAATATATTATATATCTTTGAACTAAATAAGTAATATATATATTATATTATATATCTTTGAATAAAATAAATTATATATTATATGGCTAAAATAGCTAAAAAACCTTTAAGAAAAAATCTAATAAAAGAATTAGATACTGTTTTTAGTCAGTATATTCGTTTAAGATATGCTAAAAAAGAAATAGCTGAATGTGTAACTTGTGGTAAAAAGCAACATTGGAAGAAATTACAAGCTGGTCACTTTATGAGCAGAACACATTACAGCACAAGATGGGATGAAGATAATGTACAAGTTCAATGTGTAGGATGTAACGTTTATCATTCAGGTGAACAATATAAATATAGTTTATATCTTGGTTACAAATTATCTGAAGAATTATATATTAAATCAAAACAAATAGTTAAATTTGCTGATGTAGAATTAATTGATTTAATTGATTACTATAAACAACAGGTAAATATTTTGCTTAAATTTACATAATGTTTTTTAAATTGTTTTTGTCAAGAAGGAGTGGTTTTATAGCCACTCTTTTTTTTGTCTAAATGTTAAAGAAAAGTTAAAGTTTATTTTTGTATTAATTTAATAGTTAGATTTGTACCATAATTAAAAAACAAATAACAATGAAAGATTTATTAGACTACAACAGATTTAGAATTGAAACAATGCAAAGTAAGATTTGCGAATTAGAAAGTTTATTAAGTACATTAGAGACTTATTGCTTTGAATTAGCAGATGATGATTGCCCAAAAGAGTACAAAACAATTATTAAAAAAGAATTATACAATTTAAAAACAAAGTAAAATGAAAGACTTAAACTTAAATCAAAAACTATCTTTAATTCAAAAAGAATTTAAAGCAAACAAATCAAAATTTAATAGTTTTGGTAAATACAATTTTAGAAGTGCTGAAGATATATTAGAAGCATTAAAACCTTACAATGAAAAATACCAAGTATCATTTGTAATAACTGAAGTAATTATTAAAGGTGTTGAACATATTTTAATTCCTATGATACAATCAACTGCAACTATTTATGATAACAACGGAGTTAATGAAATATGTGCTACTGCTATTGTAGGTGTTGATTTAAATCAAAAAGGAATGCAAGTACCACAACAATTTGGTTCTGCTTCTTCTTATGCTAAAAAATATGCATTAGGCAACTTACTTTTAATTGATGATACACAAGATGCTGATGCAACTAATAAACACGACAAAGAAGTAAAATCAGAAGATGATTTAAAATGGTTAAATAAAAATACACCAGAATTTAACAAAGCTATTGAATATTTAAAAAATGGTGGTAATATTGCAACTATTGAAAATAAATACAAATTAGCAAAAGCAGTAAAAGAAGAATTATTAAAAGTAAAATAGGGAAGCTGAAAACTATATAGAGTAAGCAAATTTTAAATAAAAAAAAATATGAGTGCAATTATTAATGTAAGTTTAAGAGTTGACAAATTACCAAAAGAAAAATTTGTATCAGGTAAAGATGGTGCAGTTTATTACAATTTTACAGTTGGTGTAAATGATGAAGCTAATCAGTTTGGTCAAAACGTTTCTTTAACTGATAGTCAAACACAAGAAGAACGTGAAGCAAAGAAACCTAAAGTGTATTTAGGAAATGGTAATGTAGTATGGACTAATGGTGAAATTAAAACAGCACCTAAAAAAGACAAAGCAGAAGTAGTAACATCTGATTTACCATTTTAAATTTAATAGGGAGTGTAAAAGCTCCCTTTTTTTAACAAAAACAATGACAATAGAACAAAAACAAGAAAAACGTTTAATGATGGAATTTATAGTTGATGAAGCTATATTAAATCCATTAGAAAAAATAGAACATCCAAAACCAGCAATATCATTTGGTGTTAAAAGTTATGAAAGTAAAGATGGTGAAATTATTTTTCCGGTACCATTAGGAACTTATGGCAACTTTAGTTTTGTACAAGCACCACCAAAAAGTAAAAAAACATTTTTTGTATCATTATTATCAGCAATATATTTAGCAGAAGATTTACCACAATTTTGTAGTGATTTAAAAGCAAATAGAAATGATAAACACTTAATACATTTTGATACTGAACAAGGTAATTTTCACGCTCAAATGGTATTTAAAAGACCATTAGAAATGGCTGGATTAAAGAACATAGATAAATACCATACATTAGCTTTAAGACAATATAGCTTTAATGACAGAATAGAAATAATAGAACACTATCTTTATGACAGATTAGAAGGTAAAGATATTGGTTTAGTAATTATTGATGGTGTTGCTGATTTATGTAGTGATGTAAACAATATTGAAGAAAGTAATAATGTTGTACAAAAGCTAATGAAATGGACTAAAGAATTAGATTGTCATATTGTAACAGTTATTCATTCTAATTTTGGAACTGATAAGCCAACAGGGCATTTAGGTTCATTTTTAGAAAAGAAAACAGAAACACAAATTAGTTTAGAATTAAATACAGTTAATAAAGGATTAGTTAAAGTAAGTTGTAAAAGAAGTAGAAATGCACCATTTGAAGATTTTAATTTTAAAGTAAATAACTTTGGATTACCACAAGTAGAAGGTGCTTTTTATGACCCACTAAAAGATATATTCTAATGAAAAAATATAAAGTATTAAATCTATACGCTTGTTTAGGTGGAAATAGATATAAATGGAATGATTGTGAAGTTACAGCAATTGAACTTGACCCTGAAGCTGCAAGATTATATAAAGAAAGATTTCCAAATGATATTGTTATAGTTGCTGATGCACACCAATATTTATTAGACCATTACAAAGAATTTGATTTTATTTGGAGTTCACCACCCTGCCCAACACATAGTAGATTTCAAACATCAATGAAAACAATTAGAAAAATGGAATATCCTGATATGAAACTTTATCAAGAAATAATTTTTTTAGATAATTTTTATGATGGTAAATATTGTGTTGAAAATGTAATTCCTTACTATGAACCATTAATACAAGGACAAAAAAGAGGAAGGCATTTATATTGGACTAATTTTATTTTACCAAATGATATAAATGAAAGAAAAAATCCTGATTTAGCAAGAGAAAAAGATTTAATAAATAGTTTGTCACAATTTCACGATTATGATTTTAGAAAATATAAAGGAAAACAATCAGTTCAAAAAATGGCAAGAAATTTAGTAGACTATGAAGCTGGATTAACTATATTTAATGTAGCAAGAGGAATATATGAAAAACCAAAAACAAATCAATTACAATTATTATGAAAGATACAATGAAATACCACATAGAAGAATTACAAACATCAGCAGCAAGAATGTTAGTTTTAAATTCAGATAATTCAATGTTAATAAGTTTCTTCAAAGATTTGAAAAATAAATTAGAATATTTGTATGAATTGAACGAAATGGACAACCAAGCAAATTGGACTGAAATACAAAATGCTTTTAATTCAATATTAAAATTAGATACAGAATTAACAGAAGTGGATTTAAAGATTAAAGTAAAAGAAGCACCAATACCAAAAACTGGTATAGTAACAATTAAAATGTATTAGTATGGAATTGTCTACAAATAAATGGTTAGAACAGGTTGCCCAACATCACAAAGAATGGGTCAAAATTGCTAACCTTTATAAAGTAGATGACTATGCAGAAGATATAGTACAAGAAGTTTATATTGCTTTGTGGAAATATGCAGATGCTGAAAAGATAATTGATGCAAAAGGTAATGTTAGAAAAGGTTATGTTTTTTTTACTATTAAAAGTTTATGCTTTCAGTATTTAAACAAAAGAAATAAGATTGATAAAATAGGAATAGATACTTTGTTTAATTTGTCAGATAATAGCAATATAGATGAACATAAAGCATATAATGATATATGTTTAATGATTGACCAAGAAATAGATAATTGGCATTGGTATGATAAAAAGCTGTTTAAATTATATAGGGATACTGATATGTCAATGAGGGATATTGCAAAAGAAACTAATATTAGTTTAATATCAATATTTCATTCAATTAAAAACTACAAAGAAGTATTAAATAATAAGTTTATGAATGATTATCAAGATTATATTAATAATGACTATAATAACATATACTAATGGGACGTAAAAAGAAAGCAACAGGATTAGGTGATACTATTGAACAAATCACAGAAGCAACTGGTATTAAAGCAGCAGTTGAATTATTTAGTAAAGTAACAGGAATAGATTGTGGTTGTGAAGAACGTAAAGCTAAACTAAACAATTTAATTTCATATCGTAGAAATGTAAACTGTTTAAAAGAAGATGAATATTTGTTTTTAAAAGTATTATACGACAATAGAACAAATCAATTAACACCAAAACAGCAGCACACAATTAAAGATATTTACTTAAATGTATTTAATGAAAAGTTAGATAGTTCAAATTGTGCAAGTTGCTGGAGAACTATTTTAAGTGATTTACGTAAAGTTTATGATACTTATGAAGTAAATGAATAACTGGAAAGAAATTGATTTATTTAACTATTTAGTGGAAAATGTTTATCCAGATTTAGTTAAAGCAAAAAACCAAATGTCAAGATGGGATTGCTATTCAGTTTCAACTGGTCACCGAATTGAATTAAAATGTAGGCAAGTGCATTATAAAACTTTATTACTTGAAAGAGTAAAATATGATGCTATGATAAAAGAATGTGAAAAGCATTTAGATATACCGATATACATTAATTCAACACCAAAAGGAATTTATAGTTTTAATTTGCATTTAATTGAACCTGTTTGGGAAATAAACAATAAAAATCCAGCAACAACATATTTTAACAATAGAGAAAAAATAGATAAAGAAGTAACATATTTAGAAATAACAAAAGCAAAACAATTATGAAAGACAATCCAATACAATTAGAATACTTAAAATCAGTATTATTAGCACAACTTTTATTAGAAGCAAATGAAAGTTTAATCTTTACAACACAATACAGGCAAACTATTAAGAATTTAATTAATAGGTTAAACAAAGAACTTGAACAGGTAGTGTTTGAAGAATATACAAAAGTGTATAAAACAGACCCAGAAATGACTACAAACATTTTAAGAAGCATAGAAAGTGTAATAACTAAATTGCAAACATCAACAATAGATGAAATAGTAATGATTGATGCAGTAGTAGATAAGTACAAAGAAAACAAAGAATGGTTTATGGAAAATGGTAATGCTGAATTTTTAAAATTAAACTAATGAAAATAACATATACATCATACGGAAAAACATCAACAATAGAAACACAAAATGATGATATTAATATTGATGATTTAGGTAAAATGCTTTATGATATTTGTTTAACACAAGACTGGCATCCAACTTTATTAAAATCAATATTTAAAAAGAATGTAACTAATGGCGAAAGTTAAAGAAGATAAATTTTCACCAACTGAAGAAGATATAAAAGCAATGGCAGTATGTTGGAAAAATGATTTAGCTTATGTTATTAAACCAGCAAAAAATGCAAACAGGTATAATATTATAAAATATCAAATAAGCAATTACAATGAAGTATTTTATTATAAAGAAAATAATGTAAATTTAGAATTTACAGAATATGAAGGATTAAAAAAAACAATGGAATTATATAAGTTTCACGCTAAAAGATTTACACAATGATAGAATTACTTAATGGTGATTGTTTAGAATTAATGAAATTAATACCAGATAAAAGTATTGATGCTATTATTACAGACCCACCTTATGGAACTACAGCTTGTAAATGGGATTCAATTATTCCTTTTGATTTAATGTGGGAGCAACTTAATAGGATTATTAAAGATAATGGTGCTATAGTTTTATTTGGAAGTGAACCTTTTAGTAGTGCTTTAAGAATGAGTAATATTAAAAATTATAAGTATGATTGGATATGGCAAAAAAACAGAGGAAGTAATTTTGCAACAGTAAAATATATGCCAATGAAAGAACACGAAATAATTAGTGTTTTTAATAAGCACAATTACTATCCAATAATGCAAAAAAGAGCAGTTGGAGGTGCTGATAGAGTTAAATATAAAATAAATCCCTCAACAGGAGCAGAAATATATGGTGGTTTAGTTTCAAAAAAAAGTTCTATTCGTAGTGAGTTAAGAGTTCCAAGTAGTGTACAAAAGTTTAATACAGAAGTTGGTAAACACCCAACACAAAAACCTGTAGCATTAATTCAATACTTAATTAAAACATACACAAACGAAAACGAAACTGTTTTAGATTTTACAATGGGTTCAGGAACTACCGGAGTAGCTTGTAAAAATTTAAACAGAAAATTTATTGGAATTGAAAAAGATAATAATTATTTTGAAATAGCAAAAAAAAGAATTGAAAATCATATAGTAACTAAAGAATTATTTTAAATGATACCAGTACATTACAACAACAAAAAGAACTACGATGTTATAGACTTCATAAAAGACTATGATTTAAACTTTAATGAAGGAAACGTTATAAAGTATGTAGCAAGAGCAAAACATAAAGGCACACATATAAAAGACTTGGAAAAAGCAATAGATTATTTAGAAAGAGAATTACAACATTTAAGAAAAGAACAAGAACAATGGATAGAGAACAACAAATAGAATTTGATGCATTAGAATTAGAATACACTTTAAGTTATTTAATTAAGAAAAGAAATTCATTATATTTAAAAGGTTTAAATGATGAAAAGATAAATGATAAAATTAGAGCAATACAACACAAATTAAGGGTAGCACAATAGCTATCCTTTTTTTATTTAAAACTTTAACATTTCATTAACACTTTTATATTAATAACTTGTTTATATTTGCTAAACAATTAACAATTAAAAAAACAAACATTATGAAAACATTATTAAAAGATTTCGCATTAGCATTATTATTATGGGTTGTATTTTTCACTGGTTCATTAATCCTTTTAAACGTAATTTAAGATGAAAATAGAAATTATTAGAAAATTAGATATCCTTATAGATTTACAAAGTGAAGATAACATATATCAAATAACTTTATTAAAATCAATTAAGCAAGATTTGATTAACGAATGGAATGCGTCAGATAATTATGCACAACAAATCAGGGAAGTTTTAGATATGGATAATACTTATGATTTATTAAACAACATTAAAATTAGATAATATGATAACAACTTTTGACAATAAACAATGGGATAAACAAGAACTATTAGACAATATGTATGATGATAGTTTCTATTATGGATATTTAGGTAAAAATGCTTTAAGTAGTTCTTCAGCAAAGATGCTTATTAGTTCACCTAAAACATATAAATACGTTACACAATATGGTTCTGATGAAAGCCAAGCATTAAGGGATGGTAAACTATTCCATACAATGATATTAGAACCACACAAACTAAATGATTTAGTAATTGTAGATGTAGCAACTAAAGCTGGAAAAGAATACAAACTTGCAAAAGAACAAGGTTTAGAAGTATACACAAGAAAAGAATATCAAGATGCAGAACGTTTAACTGATGCACTTATGAAAAATAATGAAGTTGTATCTTTAATGAGTAAATCACAAACAGAAATTCCAGCTATTGAAATGATTGATGGCATTCCATTTAGAGCAAAAGCAGATATATTAAAGCCAAATATGATTATAGATTTAAAAACTACAACAGGTGTTAAAGACTTTAGGTATAGTGCTGATAAATATAGCTACGATTTACAAGCATATTTATATAAAAAGATGTTTGGTGTTGATGACTTCTTATTTGTTGCAATAGACAAAGGAAGTTTAGATATAGCAATCTTTGAATGTTCAGATGAATTTTACGCTAAAGGTGAAGCAAAGTTAGAACAAGCAATATCTAACTATAAATATTTCTTTGGTGAAGAAGATATGGATTTAAACCAATATGTATTAAGAGGAATACTTTAACAATTAAAAAACAATTTAAAACAAAAACAAAATGAAAACAACAGAAATTAAAAGAGGTGAATTTAATGCTTATTATTCAATAAATAAATTAAAATTAGCAAATGTAAATAGGGATTTGTTTTTAAAACATTCTGAAGCATTTAAAACAAAATTAAATGAATTTGGATGGATGATGCCAATAGTTATTTCAAGTAATGGTGATGTAATTGAAGGACATCATAGAATAAAAACTGCTAAAATGTTAAAACAAAAAACAATTCCAGTTTATATAGTTGATTGGATTGATACAAAAGATACTTCTGAACATTTAGAATGTATTATTAATTTAAACAATGCAAATAGAGCTTGGACTAAATTAGATTATTTAAAGGCATTTGCTAAAGATAATAAAGATTATAAAATAGTTTACGATGCTTATTTAAGTAATTCAAATAATATATCAGTAGGTAATGTTATAAATTGTTTCTTTGGTAAATCAGTAAATGATAAATTTAAAAAGGGTGAATGTAAAATAGAAGATGTTAATTTTTCTTTAATTTTGCTAAATAGATTTTCTGAACTTGTTAGTAAATATGGTTCAAGAAAAATACAAGCATATTGTATTAGAGAATTAATTAATGTAGCTTATGTAAAAACAAATAAGGATTTAGAAGCAATAGAACATTTATTAAGAGAATATGATAAAATGGCAAATGATAATCATCCAGCATTAACTTCTATAACTGATTTTAAACCAGCAATAGAAAAAGAATTAACTTACTATACACTTTTAAAAAATGAAAATAACAGATAAAATAACAATAACAAATGAAGATAATATGTTATTGATGGCAAGATATCCTGATAACTATTTTGATTTGGCAATAGTCGACCCACCTTACGGAATTGGTATGGGTGGTGGTAAAATTGGTAACTCTAAAAAAGATTATAAACAATTTGCTGGTGAAGATAATTCAATACCACAAAAAGAATATTTTGAAGAGTTATTTAGGGTTAGTAAAAATCAAATTATTTGGGGAGCAAATTATATGATTGAATATTTATACCCTACAAGTTGTTTTTTAGTATGGGATAAAGTACAGCCACAAGACTTTACTATGGCTATGGCTGAATTTGCTTGGACTTCTTTTAACTCACCTGCTAAAATTTGTAAAAAAAGAATAGTAGGAGCAGATGAAGTAAGGTTGCATCCAACACAAAAACCAATTTATTTATATAAATGGATATTAGATTTATATGCAAAAGAAAGTAATTTTAAAATACTTGACACACATTTAGGTAGTGGAAGTATTGCAATAGCTTGTCACGATTATAAATTTGAATTAACTGCTTGTGAATTAGATAAAGAGTATTTCGACAAAGCTATGCAAAGAATACAAAACCACGTAGCACAACAAAAGCTATTCTAATGAATGATATAGCAACAGAACATTATAATATTACCTTATATG
>Ga0181358_1000325_pt1 | contig 21147 bp, 26 predicted proteins | sample Fa13VDMM110SD_FD_130096 | JGI IMG/M metagenome (GOLD analysis project Ga0181358, IMG submission 130096) | Freshwater viral communities from Lake Michigan, USA - Fa13.VD.MM110.S.D | ecosystem: Environmental > Aquatic > Freshwater > Lake | place: USA: Michigan | collected 2013-09-24 | reverse complement strand
TCCAATATAAGAACTACTTAATCCAGTAACAGAGATAGTTTCTACTTTACCAGTATTGTCATAACTTGCTCTAATACCACTAACACCAATAATAGTAGCTCCTATAACATCTTTTACAGTATTGGTGTCTAATCCATTGCTAGATATTGTAAAAGTTCCATTATCCCCACTAACTGCAATATTAGTACCAGCTATAATATTTTTAACTGGTAATAAACCACTAACAGCACTATTGAAATCACTTAAATAACTAGAACTTAGTCCAGTAACCGACACTGTTACAGTTCCAGAAGGTGAAGCATAGGCTATGTTTATGCCACTTGTTCCTATGAGATCAGCACCCATAATATTTGCCCAAGGTAAACTAGACCATAAATTAGTACCATTACCTATTTTGATCTTATTAATTGTGGTATCTAGTCCTAACTCTCCTTGAGATAAAGGATTGATAGAAGCCGCCCATTGGCTTGAGGATCCTCTTCTTAGCTGAATGGTAGTTAAGGCTGGCATTTTATTCTCCGTTTATGCTTAAATATTGGTGATTCTAGGGGGTGCCGCAATCAAAATTGTAGTGATTTAAATAATTGTCTAGCCCACTAAGTCTAGATACGTCCAAAGTTCCGGTTACTCTACTGAATGGTATTTCTAGCAAATCGCTTACATTAACAACTGTATTGGGTCCTAATATATTTACACTAGGACTTAATTGTCTCTCAATTTCCACTACTCCTATATTGTCTATAAATCCAGTTTCTATGGATATGATATTAGAGTCTGGAGTTTCAATAACCACTATAAAATCATTCATGTTTGGCAATCCAATAGGGTGTTGTCTTCGCTAAATCTATGGATAATTTTAACTGTTCCAAATATTAGTCTAATCGTCTCTTTACCACCTCCAGTATACATATTGTCTGGACTTTCTAGCTCAAGATCATACTTGGCTTTATTAAAAAGAAAAAGATTGGTAGTACGAGCAGGCATCTGTAGCAATAGTTTGCCATCTACTCCAACAATAGAGAATTTATATACAGAATAATCAATATTAGTGGTAGAGAAAACCTGAGTAGCTCCATCGTCTGTGGTCCAGACTAGCCTAGCACACCAATTGGTAATATTAATAGGGATACTGTTAGCGTCTTTATATGTTAATGCCAGCTTAAAGGAAGTCCCCTGCTCTATAGAAAAATCGTATTTGCTTGCAGGCATGGTATAACACCTTATAAAAGGATGAGTATTTTATTATGTATAATGTAATACACCTAAAAAAAAAGGCCGGCGCAAGGCCAGCCTTCTCTTTTTCTAACATTATGTAGTATAGATATTATAGGGCGCCAAGTAGCACTCTACGATTATCTAGAACAGCAAAGCCTTGCTCGGCCCAACCGTAGAAACCAGCTCTCTTCTGACGATGTAGTGTCTCGTCCTCGAAGATCTGAACTTCTTGGCGAACTGGCATTATGAAACTGTCTCTCTTGCGAAGATCGAGACCAACAACTACTTCGCCCTTACCGCTTGGTAGTGTGCCACTTAGGGTACTGGTGTAGAATAGTTGATATTCTTGACCAACACCTAGTTCGTCACGATCATGAAGATTAACACCGAAAACTCTGTTGAGAGTTCCGTCAGCTGCTGTATAGATCTCACGACGAGTAATTTCGTCAACGATATCAATACCCCAGTTGCGGATATCTTCCATAGCTTCTGGTGAGACATAAAGATCAGTTAGGATACCACGGTTATTACTGGCGGAGTTACCACCACCGTTTCTGCGCATAACTGTCTTCATAAGACTAACAAGACGCTTTGTGAACTGGTTGGCATTAGCGTCACTGTCATACACAACAATGTTGCGATCAACAGCAGCGGCTAATAGTGTGTGCCAGCCATCGTCGTTCATCTTCTTAACGAAAGAAGCTTCTAGAACTTCCATGGCACGACCAACAACGTCCCAACGAGCATCACGAGCATACTTCAAGAGATAGTCGATTGAGGCGCCGATGTCATAGGTTGGAACCATGACGTAATCGCTCTCAACATGACGCTCTGGAATGTAGCCATGATTTGGTACAGTATAGGCTACGAAGTCCTTTTCTGTACCTGGGGCAATAAAATCGAGTGGAAATTCTGGAGTAGCACTTTGGGCCAATTGGATTGGCTCGAAAATGTTATCTAGAATGTTGCCACTTAATAGGCCTTGACGAAGTGGTAACTCAAGAGCCTTAGCAAACTCTCTATTAGCTGCTAAAGCTACCTCTCTGTTAGCGGAACCAGAACGAACTAAGAGGTCTGTTACTTCTGGTGTTGGTTGAAATTTAGTTGTGTTAGCTGACATTTTTTTTGCTCTCCCTTTGTTTTTTCAAGTAATGTTGACATCTACTTTAGCGTAACCGTCGGCGTCTTTACTACCAAGGAATGAACCAATTCTGACAGCGTTGGTACTAGATGTGCTAAGTAAGCCGTTAGCGCCTACATAACAACCACTACCTGCTGCTGGGGTATTACCACTTACAATCATATTGGTAGTAACCTGCCCCTGACGGAGTAGGGTAACTTTACCACCAAGCTGAACCTCATCTTTATACCAATTGATGTGCTGTCTAGTTAAATCAATGTTAACAACATCGTTTAATAGAACTCCAACTGGAACAGCACCTGAGGCTACTGCGGCATAACCAACAACAGCGTTGGCATCATCCATAGCAACTCCAGCGCCACCGGTTACAATAGAAGCTACACCGCCTCTTTCTGCAACTGTGTTCATGAAAAATGAAATATCTGTGTGAGCTTCGATACGGTCGGGTTTTAGAGCCATTTCAGTTTCTCCCTGTAAAAGTATATGTTATTTCTTGCCTAATCTGCTACTAACAAATTCTACTAATTCTGCTCTGGTGGTATCAGCTGATAAATCAGCGTCTCCTCCAATACCAAGGTTTACTTCTGCTTCAACTTCAACTGTGTCTAATACCTCTGGATCAGCAGAATTTTCTGATGCTTTTTTCTTTTCCTTAGCTTTCTTATCTTCTTCATCATCATCACCCTTTTTAATCTTTTCCAACCATGGTGGCATTTTGCCAGCAAATAAACTAGTCATGGCATCAAAAGCATCATCGGCCATAGTTTCAAATTTTTCTACAACGGTTTCTGCTGATTCAGCATCAAAACCATTATCTACTAGAGAAGCTTTTCTTTTTAGTTTCTTTTCTTTCTTAACCATTTCTTCTTCTTTCATCTTATATCCAGCAATAGCTTCTAGAGCAGCATCAAGTTCGCTTTTGACTTTTTTCATTTCTTCGTCTTTAGCGTCCATGTCTTCTTTCATTTTCTTTTTAGCTGCTTCTGCTTCTTCTTCTCTCTTGTTATCTACTGCTTTTGTCTCTTCTTTAGCAGCTTCAATAATTTCGATTTGAGCAGCAACCTGGGTCTCTAGTTCAGCGATCTTCTGAGTTAGTAACTCAACACTGACTTCTGAACTGGCCTCTGTAACGGTTGTTTCAGTAGTTGCAACTTGTTCAGTACTGATAATTTCAGCGGCTTCTGTGACCTCTGCAACTACTTCTGCTTGTGTTTCATTTAAACTCATAATGTTTTTCTCCACATTTAAGGTTGACTGAATATTTGATACACCTATATTTGATAAATTTGCAAAATTTTCTGTTAACTTACTAACTGATGTTTTAATTGTATTATCTTTTGTAAATATTATACTATCTGGATTTGCTGGTTTGTCAACAAATCCCTTGCCTGAAAAGGTTATATTTCTTAAAACTCTTCCAATTTTATAGTTGTCATGCTCACCTAATCCACCATATGATCTTAAATACTTAGTAAGAAATGCTGTTTCTTCATTTCTGCTTAAAACTTTAAATTCTGAGGTAGACTTATTAAGTAAACCATAATCAAAACCCTTAAAAAAGCATTCCATGCTAACATATTTTTCGCCAGATTCTATTTGAGCAATTAGATTGCTAGTTCTTTCCATTAGATCTTCAGAAGAAAATCCTTTATAAACAACTGAGCCAGTTAAAATATGAAATTTTTCTGGTAGATTTTCTACTGGGGTATTTTCGTCAATTAATACTCCGTCGTCTGTTATTGGCCAATTAGAAGTTATGTGACCAACAATAGTTCTTTCGTCATGATTAAGATTTGTTGGTTTGTCTTCTGGGGTATTTTTGGCTGCCCAAACTTCATTTTTATCGAAAATATCGTCATTTTTATTCCAATTAGATGTTACTAATATGGATTGTACATAATACAAATCGCTATCATCTAATGAAGCAAGGCTTTTAACGTGTTTAATATTGTGATTAGTTTTATTTGAAGGTTCAACAGCGCAAGCATAAGAGATTGATGCAGTGGACTTGAGTTTTTCTTCTAGTCCATCTTTTATTTCTTGTTCAAAAATATGCATATTAAACCTCTGGTTTTAGTTTTGGAGTAATGAATTATACACCATAGAATAGAAAGACGATTTAAGTTGTTTAATCTCTTCAACAGTTAAATCTCTATTAATCTGGGTCTTTATTGGTTTTAGCCAGTTATTGTATGAGCTTATTACGGTCATATGGTCATTTGACTGTATATTTGCAAACACTTTATCTATCATGGAACTATCTATTGTGCAGTTAGGTTGGAGACTGAATAGTACTTTAGTCTTGATAGCATCTATCTCTCTGGATTCAGCTTTAGATAAACTTCTCAAATTCTTTTTATTATAGAAGTCTAATAAGATTGGATTGATAATTTCGTTTATCTTTTCTTGTGCTTCATTGGCCCAAAGCATTAGATTAGCTCCGGTCTGAGGAGAGAACTTTCTGCTTTTCCTTGATGTAGAATCTTTACTTAGTTTTGGTCTGCCTTGTCCGGGTATTCCTGGCAATGATTCCGGAGAATCATTTGCCAACTTCGTTGAAAAACCTGGCTGAGAAGTTTTTTGCTCAATAGCTGTTTTTTCACCACTCTTCTTTTTCTCTAACTCAAGACCAACTTGACTAGGAGCTACAATTCCTGTTTGTAAAGCTATTTTCTTAAGAGCGTTTTCAACCTGTGGATCATTCCATGGACCAGCTTTTGGAACCATTCTTTCAGATGCTCTTTCTCTTGTTTCTCTATTGAGTCTAGTCTTTTCCATATCTGGATCGAGACCAAACTTAACTTGTAGTAATTCATCGCTAATAAGATTTCTATCTGCAAGTTGGATCAATAATGCTTTTTCAGAATCTTCGTTACTAAGATCCATTCTATCGAATTCTAGTTTAGCTGAATATTTAAAACCCATAGCCTTCTGTACTAATTCCATTTCCTGTTCCCAGAATGAAATTAATAATTCTCTACCATATTGAAGTCTTTGTGTTAATGTTTTTAGGGAGATAAAATTATTAGTAGTTCCAGCAGCACCAAATGTTCCTGTAAGAGTTGGAGGAATTCCTAAACCAGCATAAACTGAATTTAAGTGTGGAATATATTTACCCTCACCAAGAAATTGATGAACAGAAGTTTTAGATTCTATTAGTTCAATATCTGGACCCCAAACTAAATCCATTGTACCACCACCAACATTATTACCTAAAATACTAGCTAGTTTTGCTGTGGCTGCTCTGGTAGGAGCAATCTTATGTTCTAGACTTCCAAGCTTAAAAATACGAATATTAGAAATAGCCCCATCAAGAGCTGCCATATCTGCTAATTTTAGTTTTTCTATAACTGTAATATCGTCCATGATAGAGTAAACCATCGGATAAGCCCAACTCTGCCAATCGTCTTTTTTGTAGTGAAATACCAGGGTTTTGTCTGGATCTAATGGATATGCTATTTTAGTTTTAGCTGCTTCAATGATCTGTGCTGGTAGCTCATTTATAATGGCTCTCTCTGCATCGTTCTGGGGAGAGTTAATAGTCTTTCTTAAAACTGCTGGTAAAATTAGTTCATATCTTTTATTTGTTACGAATGAAGATAAAGCTCCTGCCGAAACCTCAACAAAAGTAGGATCAATAAAAGTATATCTCCAAGGAATTTCTCTTTTGTCTGCTTGAATATTATTAATATCATTAATGTCAAGATCAGGAGAAGCATTGGCTTTGTATAGTTGCTCGGTGGCTTTTAGACTAATTTTTCCTGTTTGTCTATGTATAACAACATTACCTGTTCTATATACATTATTAAGTAATCTTTCGCTTCTTTCTTTGCCTCCTATTTTCTTAAACCATCTTCTATAGAATCTTTCTATTCTTTTATTTTTATGAGTTAGTCTAATTCCTTGAGATGCAAAGTCACCCATTAAGTCAATAACGTTTTTAACCAAACCTACCTTCTGATAAATCTCATCAGCCCTACGAATAATCTCCTTGATGCGTTTTGGTACTGCTTCGTCTGGGCGAAAGAAGTCATAGTCTGATCTTGTTAATCCTGGTCTACCGCTAGTTTGGCCATCTAAATTAGAATAATCCACTCGGTAAAATCTACCAGCTTGTGCTCTTTGAACTAATGTAAACTCATCAAGAGATTCTGATGAAGTATCTAGAGCCTGCTGTTTACTTGCTATGTCATCCCCCCAAGTAACATAAGCTTGTTCTGGAACACGGGGTGCTGCGTCTTGAATAATTGGATTCTTTGGTTGTTTTTTAGCCATAATTATTTTTTAAAAAGGACGATGGGAATATAATGTGAATGCATTAGTATTATAAAGTTTAATACACTATTGTCTATAAATTCCTGTGTATATATCTTCATTAACCTGTGATGTAAACCATTCTGGTCCTTTGTATAAATTACCCTTATTGTCTACAACATCTTTTAGATTACCACCTATAATATCATACTGTACTGGTTGTAGTGCTCTCTGCTGTTGTCTTGCTGCCATGTTTGCCATAACTAATGAACTGTAGCGGTCTTTGCGTAATCTTCCTTTTTTACCGTTTGGTAACTTTACTTCTGGAGTATCCCATCTATCTCTAGCATTAGGACCCGTGCTAGTTTGTGTCATTACAATAGTCGTTAATTCATTCTTGAGTTCTTCTATTTCTAGAATACATTCGCTAACACTATCATATATTGGACTTAAATTTGAATCTAAGATATCCTTGCCTTCTTTGTCTAAAGCTAAACCTAAAGTGATTGCATCAAATCTTGGGAATAGTAGAACCTTATCCTCTAAGTCTTTTCTTAATCCATGATTAGCCTGTGCTGTCCAATCAGCCTTAGCAAACTGAATTAATTCTATTAAGTGTAATCCTTGTTGATCGTCTGTGTCTCTGCTCTTGTCTGGGTCTATAACTGGCCAAATTAAATGTTCTCCTTCTTCTAATTTTGAAGGATCATGCAAAGCCTCTTCGATAGATACTCCACCACCCTGAGCGTCAAGAACAATTCTAGCACAAGGAAAAACTTTCATGAGATTTCTTATTTTTCTGCAACAGAATCCATAAAAATCATGCTCTTGAATTAGTCCTGTTTTTTGTCTCTCTTTAAAATTAGTTCTGTTTGTAGTCCAACAATAAACAATTCTGTTATGATCTGGATGTAGTTCTAAAATAATAATACTAAAATTATCTTGTTCTGAGGCTGGATCAATACCATAGACATATTGACAATTAGCGTTTCCTGAGGTAACAGCTTCAAAGAGGATGGTTCTACCACCAATTATTATTGGCTTAGTATCTGATGTAACACAATTCTCTATCAGTGATCGCTTAAAAAAGCCTTCGCTGTCTGTCACGAAACAAGCAGCATATTCCATATTATAAATGCCAGTATGAATAGTTGCTTTAGCTCTTGACACCTGTTTATCATCCATGAAGCCTTTTGGAATCAGTTCGTAAGGAATTCTAATAATACTATAGTCTTTCCAGTTAAAGTTAGACGGTATTTCTCCTTTAAATAATTCTTCTAGTTTTCTGGTATCTCCCTGGCTTTCAATAATCCCCTTATATCTTCTCCAGTATGCCGCGAAATGCTTGAAAGCATAATCTGCTGTTCCAGATATAATCGCCTGATTACCCATTTTTGTGTTGAGGGTTTCTAATTCTTCATTCCATAATCCAGCCTCTGTCATTGCTAGTCTCTTAGCTTGTTCTTTGACGTTTTGAATAGGAGTTGCAGATACCGCAGCGAACCCTGAGACTACAGTTTCATAAATATCTGGACTTATGGATGCAAATTCGTCCGCGATAATAATATGTGCTCTTAATCCTCTAATCTTGCTGCCGTCGCCCATTGGGATAGCAATAGTCCAACTATCTCCAAGTCTCATGGTGCATCTATCAACGTCTCGTCTTGGTCCGTCATCGTTGCCACTAAAAATACTTCTAAGAATTGGACTGCTACGCCATATTGTTTCCATATATTCGAAAATAATCTTACTCTGTCTAAATGCAGCGCCAACAACAACGATCTTGGTTCCTGGGAAAAAAGCACATCTTAATACACAATATAAAGCTAGTAAAAATGACTTACCCCAACCACGACTAGCAATATACATTGGAAATGATCGTATCCAAAATTCTTGTAATATAGCCATTTGTATAGGATGTAATTCAATATTAAATAATAGTTTACAAGTGGCCCCTATGTATTTAGGATTTCTTAATATTTTCATTAAGTGCAAATCTGGATTTTCAATATCTAATTTACTCCTATTAATCATAGGATTTTTTAGTATTGAAAGCTCAGATAAATCGCCCAGACCGAGCCAAGCATCATCGAACGTTTTTTTATTTGACTCGCTCAATATAATGAACCTTTTTTAGAATGTATTCTGCCATTTTTTCTGCATCAGATGAAGAACCACAAAATAACACTTTGATATTATGATTAAGTTGAAGTTCTAAAATATGTTTAACTATAAATGCTGGAGATATTTTCACTTTATCCCAAAGTCTTCGAGGAAGATTAGAACCTACGGGATAGCTTAATATTTGTGCAAGATCGAACTCAAGTAGCAAGAATGCGTACTTATACTTGCTCATTCTATCAATAACATCTATAAATCTTGATTCTGTGATATTATTTGCTACTTCGCCCACACTTTTCTTTCTCTCTATACAAACAATATCTTCTAAGCCTTCAATACTATAATCTCCAGTATCTAGCTTTCTGGTAGCTGTGGTATAGTGCTCAAAAGACCAGGGTTGTTGTTCTCTGGTGTCTATAATGATAGTAAAATCATCGTGTTTGCTCATTCTGTTTCTCTTTCTCTAAAAGCCTGCGAGATTTATTAATCGCTCTTTGAACCATGGCTTTGGCTACTATCTCAATATATGGAAGATTTCTCTTATGGCTTTCTTCTTTCAACCAGCTTAAAATAGTTGTTATATTTTCTTCGCACCAGTCTGGTCCACGTTGATTCATTTCAATAGCATGGCGACGACAAGAACAATCGGCTGAGCTTTTAATTCCAAGAGAGCTAATCATGCCTGTTAAAATAGATCCCGGACCATTTGGATTTTGTTCTAATGTTTGAGGAAATATGCTTTGCAAAGTTTTTTGTATTTCTTCTGGCGTTTGTCCAATATGGGATCTTAGTCTGGTTTCAGCCTGTTCTTGAGTCCAATCTCCAATAGAATCATATTCTGAACCAGAAAATAGAGAGAAGGATCCTGGTAAACCATTAATATGTGCTGATACGTTTTTCTTCATGGGAGTATCAACATAAGAAACATCAAGATGGCTAAGAATTATTGGATTTGGATTAACTATTTGATTTTTTTCATTTGTGAATGCAGGAGGAAATAAAATAACAGGGGACTGTAGTGATATCATGATTGCTTCCTTTGATTTTTAGATAATACTATTTTTAAAAAGCTTAGACTATAATCTTCTTCCATACCTTTAATAAGATCATGATGATATTTACACAACGTTATTCCATTATTAACGTCAAATCTTAGTCCTGGAAATCCGGCCCAAGTTTTAATATGATGAGCATTAATTCTTTTTTTCATAGTGCAATTTGGCCATTGACACTTATAATTGTCTCTTTCGTAAACTGCTTTACGCCACTTTTTATATTGGGGATCTCCAAAATTTCTAAACATGAACTATTCCTGGAGGTGGTCCGGAAAAACTATTAAGATTTCTGGCCTTCTGATTAGCCAGTTCAAAATCTGAATACACCATGTCTATGACCAAATCCCTAAAGGTTATTTCTGGACTCCATCCTAAAGAGCTTTGAGCTTTAGAAGAATCTCCTTTCAGATACTCAACTTCTGATGGTCGGTATAAAGAAGGATCTATTTCAATATGGTCTTCATAATTTAAATCAAATAATTTAAAACTATGATATAAGAAGTCTTTTACGCTATTGGTCTCTCCTGTGGCTATAACATAGTCTTGTGGGCGATCTTGTTGCAGCATAAGATGCATGGCTCGGACAAAATCTTTTGCGTGACCCCAATCTCGATAAGCATTAATATTTCCTAATTTTAAAGAAACATATTTATCTTGGCTTAAAAATCCATTAGTTAATTCTCCCAAGTATTTAGTAATTTTACGGGTTACAAAATTTTCGCCCCTTCGTGGACTTTCATGATTAAATAAAATGCCACAACAAGCAAATAGTCCATAGGATTCTCTATAGATATGAACCATTCTGTGACTAGCTAACTTTGCTACTGCATATGGACTTTGAGGAGCAAAAGGAGTTTCTTCGTTTTGATACTGCTCCATTCTTTGATTAGCTTCTGACCATTCTTTTGTTGAGTTCGCCCCAAACATTTCGCTAGTGCTAGCTTGATAAAATCTGGTAGATGGAGATATGATCCTGAGTGCTTCCAATAAATTCACCACTCCTATAGTATTAATTTCTAGAGTAGTTGAAGGTTGCTTGAAACTAGTTCCAACATGACTTTGAGCAGCTAAGTTGTAAAACTCTTCTGGGTGGTATTTTTCACATACTCTAACGCATCCGCTGGGGTCTGTGATATCGAATTCTTCTAGCGAGAATTTAGGATTATCAATTAGGTGTTTTATTCTTTCAAAGTTATTAACACTGCTTCTTCGATGTAGTCCAACAACCTTGTAGTTTTTTTCTACAAGAAAATCTGCTAGATAAGATCCATCCTGTCCTGTTATTCCGGTAATTAGTGCCGTCTTTGTCATTATTAGTCCTCTACGCTATCTGGTGTTAAAAATGGCTTGTCCAAAAGCTTATCTTCATAAGAATGATATGATTCAAGCTTTTCTCTATATTTGTCCGTGGCCATAGATAGAATTTCCATCTCGCGTCCTTCCTTTTCTCTAACTTCTTCATCCTCTAACATTCGTATCAATCCTACCCAGCTGCTTTTCCCGTCCTCGATTCTTTTAATTCTTTGCTCTCTGGTGGCCTTCAAATCCTTACTAATCTTTTGCTGCTCGTTTAATAGTTTGGTATATTCATTGGTATAATTCGCAATGCTATTGCGAGCAAAGCTCAGTTGTGTTTCTAAGTTAGCAAGTTTCGGAATGTCTCTATCGATTTCTGTTTTTTCATACTCTTTATCTACTTGTCTTTGCAGCTTCTCTGTTTCTGCTATGTGTCGTTTTCTTTCTTTCATGCTTCGATTAATCAAAATATCTATGGTTATAAACTGTTTGATCTGAAGTTCTTCTGCTGGTAAAACGTCTTCTCTAAACTGTTTTATTAATCCTATCCAGGTGTCTTCAAAATATAATAGTTCTCCAGTATCTTCGTCAAACTGTCTGATAATCTCTTGCCAGAAGGTTTTAGAATGGAGTTTTCTTCTTAGTGTTTCATTATCATTTTTATCTTCATCAGAAACAGCTAATCGATTTTCGTCTATGTATCTTTGGATTGGAGGAGAATTTCTGTTCAAAGAGTCGGCAATTTCTGAAATAGATAATTTACCGAAATTGTCTCTTATAAATTTTTCCTCATCAAGACTTAATTGTCCTCGTTTTCTTGGTGATTTTCTAGGTTCCATTGGTTTTCCTTTAATAGTTCAGAAATATGTTTCTTAAGTTTATTAAGTTGCTGTTTGGGTATTTTAATTCCATGTTTCAATTTTAGATATGTTTCACGATACTCTGACTGAATGGTTTGATCTAAAAATTTCACAATCTCATTATTTTGGACACTATTAAAAAGCTCATCTTTTACTAAGCTATTATTAAGGTTTTCATGATCGCTAATATAGGAAGGCTGCATAATATTTTTCTTAGAATCATTACGACTTGCCCAAGCTGCATATAATGAGCATTCGTCTTTATTGTTAAACTTTGAGCATTGATTGGAAGAACATTTATAACCCTTATCAAAAAACGGACAAGTTAAACATGGCTTGTCTGGCCTTTGGTAGTTATTTCTTTTGTAGTTAAACAAACGATTTCTTACATGGGTCCACAGAAAATTTTCTAAGGGTCTTTGGTGGTCGTATTTTTCTAATCCTTCCAAAGCAAAAATTGCTGCTTGCTGTTTCATATCATCAAAATCATGATATCCAAATTTAAATTTATTAGCTAATCTACGACTGATATTATCTAAGACAGTTAAAAACTCTTGTTCTGGAACTCCGTATAAATTAATCTTCTGTTTCTTCTTCGTCGTTAATTTTATTTTTTTCTTCTTGTTGTTTGCCATCTAGTAGTTCTGCTATGCTTTTGGTGGGGATGCAATCAAAGTCGGCTGATACGTCCTGAGCCTCACCAACTGCTTTTACTTGTAGAACTGAGCCCGTTATCTTAATTTCAGGATTTATCATATTTTCTCCTTGCACGAAACTTGTCAATCTATAATATAATAGAGCATTTGAGTCTTTAGTCAATATTACACCAAAAGGAACCAGATTTATGGCTAATTATAAGAAGTGGACAGAAGCCGAATTGAAGTTTATTAATGAGAATCAAAAGCTTCTTAGTGATGATGAACTAGCTACCAAGCTTAGCCAAATGACCGGCCAAAACGTAACAACAAGCATGATTCGTAGGCAGCGAAGAAAACTAGGCATCAAGAAACCAAAGGGAAGACGACCCAAGATTAGAGTAGTTGATAATGGAGCTGAAAATAATACTCAAACAGTTTGATCATCTCTTTAAAATATCTTAAATCACATTAATGGGGATGGCCGTAATTGGCTGTCCCCTTTTTTATTCTGCATTCTTAAGACCTCGTGTAAAAACCATTCTTCGTGAGTTTGGTGACGGGGTACTTGATGTTAATCCTAGACGTGATTCTTTAGTATCTGCGGTAATAACAATATTAGTGCTAATATTATGAGGATTATGAATATTTGGTCTAGCTTTATTTATTAAGCCTATAAGAGATAAGTCCTCATTAAAAATAGAATATGTGTTCATATCAACTTTTTCTTTAACTTGTTTTGGAGCCCAAGTTATAGTATCTAGTTGTTGAATTTCAATATGTGGAATACTTTTTGCTGGAATTTGAAATCTATAACTATCAATTTTATATAGAATTCTTTGTCCGTAATTTACATAGCTGGAATTATTCATATTATATTCTTCCTATGGGTGATATAGTGTAAACATCTCCATTAACAAGATCGTTACCAGTGCTATTTGCCCAGCTAATATTCGGAGTATAAACAGTATTAATGTTATCTAGATCTGCAAATACTGCTCTGTATGGTGCTGATGGAGACGACGGATTGGGATTTGGTAGAGGTGCCAGTATTGATGGAAATGATCTTAGCGGAGATCCAAGATTATTATTTAATAATTGATTATTAAGTGTTTGTGATGAAATAGTCATGGTGCTATCATACATATCCATATTGGATTGCGAGTTAGGTTTGGGTATAAAAAAACGACTTCTAGATGGGCCAGAAGGATCTGGACCAAAATATTCCTCTATTACATCATCAAGAGATCTTGGAGATCTAAACCTTGGTTGTTCTTTTGTTGCATCCTCTATTACACGCATAAGAGCTTCCATATCAGGATCAGGTTCTCCATAAATAGCATTTCCGTTTTCATCTCTCGTAAATGTACGACATCCACCCCCCATCGATATCTCATTCTCTAATAAGTCCATTAATGGTTCGAGACTATCTAATTGTCCATCGCTTAAATCAGCAAAAACCTCCCCTCCTGCACCAATTACAGCCAGAAGCGCTCCAATTGGACCTAATAATTTTCCTGCTCCTTTTAGTTTCTTTGCAAGCTCACGGGCTCTTCTAGCATTACTGAGCAAACGAGCAATTACTGTTTTGTCTGGTATGTCAAGATTCAATTTTGATTTGTCTAGTCCTTTAAGAATTTTTGATAGAGTATCCTCACTAGTGTTATTTAGGGTCTTATTGGCCCTATCAATTTGTTTTTTTATCCAATCATATTTAGTAGTTGGAAGATTAGTTTCTGGATCAGTTATAGGTATATTTCTAAAACTTTCTGGTATAGTTTTTGTCCAATTAAACCTTGCTTGATTTAATGGTTTTCCATTTTCGTCTAATGTGTCTAGTTCTATTTTTTTAAGATCTAACCCTTTTAGAGCATCTGCAACCCAATCAAAACCTAGACCTCCTGTGTTTTTAAGCTGATTATATATTTGCTTTTGCATTAATAGTGCTCTATCAGTTAATTTTTGTTTAATATTATCTATGTCTTGAGTAGGACTTCTAAACAAAGCAGCTAAAGCATCTCTGAGACTCGCTGTATCTGCTGCTTGGTCTCCATTTCCATTTCCAAAAGTTGTTTCTAGTCTTTCTGTGCATCTTTGAGCTTGTACTGTTGTACATTCCCAAACAATATCGTTATCGCTGTTTGGATTATCTGCTGCCGCTTGGTCACAAGCTTCTTTTGTTGTGATGGTGCTAACATCGACCAAATCTTCTGCTCCACAACGATTTGGGAATGTATTTGTGGTAAATGTTACTGGAACATTAAAGATAAGTTGAGGATTTAAAGAATGTATTCCATAATTATCCCAAATAGCTAATTGTTGAGTGTTGTATCCGTCTGAACAACTTACATTAAGAATCAAAGTTGTGCCAGGGGCCCATGAACCACCGCCAGCACCAGGTCTAATATATGATTCTGGCAAATCATTAAGAGTGACGGTTTCATTCGAGGAATTATAAGTAACAGAACCACCCAATACGGCAACAACACCTGCCTCAGCTATTGCCATTAAAAGGGTCCAGCCTGATGGAGGAGCATATCCTTTATTAATACAAGAACAAATAATTAATGATATTGGCGAACAAACACTGGTTACTGTAAGAATTGGAGCACAGCCCTGAGGTGGAAATCCCCCTCCTTCACTTGGAGCAAGGGTTAGTGAGCCTACAGGATTTGTGAATGGAAGAATTGGCATAGTAATTATTCCTTAAATTAGTATTGTGCTACTATAAAATATAGACAGATTAGAATAAGAAACATTAGTACCATTAAAAGTAATTTGATCGTTTTCTCTGACCACAAAAGAAGAGTTTAAAAAACCAGAATATCCATCATTAGTTCCTAAATTTACAACAGTAGTAAAAGAAGATCCTGACGAAGGAGTTACGGTGATAGTATATCTTGTGTTACTAGTTACGTTGGAAGCTATTATTTTAATGTAACCGTTAGCTGTGACTTTAATAGACATACCATCAGATGTTCCAGCAGAAATCGACGCTTTTACGAATGGAGATGTTGAATCTCCATTTCCGCTAAATTTTACTCTGTTCCAAAATAAATTTCCAGAATAAAAAGGAGTTAAAGGTAGTCCTGAAGAATTATGTGGAAAATCACCAAGAGAAAAATTATTAACGATCATGTAATATTTTTGCTGATCTAGTCCATAGTTTGTTGAGTTGAATTTATCTATTTTAGTCTCTCTAATTCTAGGGTCTTCGATTATTTTGACACGAACACAAGTATCTATTGAGCTCTTAATAACTAGTCCAGAAGGAAGAGGATTAGAAGATCCAGCATTAGAAATTATCGGATCGTGATTTATTCCAGATCCGGTAATTCTATGATAGGTTTGATATCCAAGTCCAGGAAAACCTAATACTGCTGAAGATATGTTGTATTTGTCATTATTAGAAATTGAAGCTGTTGGATTACTGCTAAAATCTATGGTTGAAGATGAAATATTATTAAGGTCCAATGGAACAGAATAAGCGTCGTAATCTGATATTCTTCCAGAAATTCCTGTGTTAGTAACATAAAATGCTCCAACTAGATCTCCAGAAGAAAATATGGGAAAAGCATCTCCTATAGAATAATTAGAGCCACTATTACTAATGCTGAAAGAATTTTTAGAGATACTAAATAATGGATAGCCTGATGCTCTTATTCCGCTTGGATGTTCTGGCGTAGGGAAGGTTAAGGTGGTATTTTTACTATAGTTGTATCCCATACTAGTAACACTAAGATTGAGTATGGAAACAAATTGTGGTGGGGCTTTTATGCTTTTTCTCTCAAAATACAAGTCTATATTCTCTGGTCTATGAGAGTGTAGTCCACTGAGTTTTTTATTTCGTGGAAGGCCACTCATAGAAAATGTATTGCTGTTGTCAGCCATTATTATTTCCTTTTAATTATGGTCTATAGTGACTGAAGTTACTTTTAAACTGATTTGTGCCTAGTCTTATAGATTGTTCTGCTTGCTTATTTGATATTCTGCTAACCCCATTTATTGTGAATAGTCCTTCTCTTGAGAATAAAGTGAGTCCAGTCGCTGCTACTCCCATAGGAATATTTATTTTATGAACATCTGGTTTGGTAGTTTGATTTATATAGTTTACATCAATGATAGGATCTGGATAATCTGTGATAATATATCTAAGATTACTTGGGGCTGGACTAACAGAATAATCCATCAATTTCTCTATTGGTTGATATTGATTGGTGCCAATAGTTTGTGGACTATTTTTAAATTGATATTGTAATCCTAAGCCATATCTATAATATGTTGCATTATTCATAATTTATCCTTTTTTTGCTGTCAGAATTACTGGAAATGAAGTTGGAGGAGAACCCCCAAAAGCATTAATAACATGATTATTAGAAGTTAATGATGGACTCATACTAGGTCCATAAATATTGGCTAAATTTATAGAATTTCTTCCATTTGTTGAAGCTAATATTGCTGTTCCTACTCCAGGATTTAGAGTGCCAGGATCATTACATGCATGAGCTGGTTCTCCTGGTCTACGAAATCTATTTAAAACAGGATCCCAATTTGGCATTAAGGGCTGAGGCATTATCATAGGAATAGATTTTATTATATTACCGGCACCCTTTACAGCAGCACCGGCTGCTTCTGCTGCTTTTTTAAGAGCATTCAATATCATAGTATTGAAATTGTTAGGAATTTGATCAAAAGGAGGAGGCATTTTATTTGTATAAAATGAACCTTCGGGCAATTTTGTAAGAGTATTAAAACCATTAGTAAATTCTGCACCTCTTGCTACTAAACTATTTCTAAAAAGAGCAAATGCTTCTGCGCTAAGGAATTTTTTGAGATGAAATAAAAGATTGTTTGCATTTTTTAATCGATCTGCTGCTGTTTTTGATGTTGTAAATAGGGCTATTAACTTGGCTGTATCAGCACTTGTGTTATTTTTTCCATTACAGCATGGATTAGGATAAGTATGATTAAATGATCGTGTTGGTCCTCCATCAATTGTTGTCCATGAATCAATAGTTTGCTTACTTCCGTCACTACAAGTTACTTCTAATCTAAGATATCCAGTATAAGCATAATACTCAGGAGTAAATGATGGTCCAAGTCCGGTTAGTACAAAGTCTGGACCAGAAGCAGAAACCCCACCACTTCCATAACCAGTACCTCCCCTACCAGGGGAACCAAGCTCGTCTAAAGACCATGATGTTGGAGTAATATCACAACTATTTTCAAAGAATAAACCATTTCCATCATCGTCTGGTCTGCATCTTCCGCCGAAAAACCCAAATGGATCTGTGAATATTGGCATAATATTACCTCGTTGGATCTGATAAGGAATAATTTTTAATCAAATAGTAGTAATTTATATCAGTATCTGTGCTAAGAACCGAATCTCCGCTTTTGTCTTCATGATATGATCTTGATCTTGGATCAGACTTAGTGTATAGTTTGACAATAGCATTAAAGCTAGGAGTAAATTGTGCTCCATTTCCGCTACTATTATCGTCATAGCTATCATTATCCATTGTATATAAATAAATATCATGAGAAATAGTTGCTCCGGTAGTTCTATGATAGGTTTGATATCCTGATCCATAATTTGTCATATCTATAGAGTTTATGGTATATCCTGATTCTGCTCTAACTGTAATGGAGCCATTAGTACCAGAACCATTAGATAAATCAACAACACAAACATTTCCACCAGATTTAATAGGATGATAGGAAATAAAATCAAAATTAGTAATACCTCCACTACCATTAACTGAAATAATATTTATAATTCCTACAATAGTATTATTTAAATTAGGATCAAATACTCCAAAAACATCTCCAACAACATAGCCACTGCCAGCACTAGCAATAGAAAAACAGTTTTTTGTTAAATTTAAATAGACATCACCTGTTGCTCTTGTTCCATTTGGATGTTGAGGTGTGGGAAATCTAATGCCCATGTTATTGGAATAATTAGATCCAGGATTTATAATATTTACAGTTAAAATAGAAACGAAGGTAGGAGGTACTGCTAGTACTTTTGTATCAAAATATGTATTTAAATTTTCTGGTCTTCTAGCGTGTAAACCGCTAAATTGTTTTTGTAAATTAAATCCATTTAAAGAAAATCTATCGCTTTTATCAGCCATTGATGGTCTCCTCTGCTAATTCTCGTGATTCGTAACCTTCTTGATCTAGCTTAATTGTATAAACTAAGTTATTATTTAGTAATGAGCACTTATAGATGGGATCATCGTTATTGTTCTTGAGTTCTTTAATAATATTGAATGAACCATCTGTTAATAGGGTAAAATATGGTCTGTCGGCTGTTTGTCCTGTTACTAAGAATTTATCTTCATTAAATATCTTATTTAATCTGTAGATATAAGATAATCCTAAATCAAATTCTTCTGGATTTTCAATTCCCTTTAATACTTTTCCGTTCTTATTAGGATTAGCGTAATAAGGAACATTATCAACTACTGTTCCACTAAAAGTTTGTTGAATTACAGTGAAGTTTGAAACTGTTGTTGGATCTAATGGTGAAATATCTAAAGAACAGAGATAATAAATTATTGGAGTATTTGGTCCTTGGTTGAATCCTGCTGTATAAAATAGTTTATTTGAATAACAATGAGGATTACACTCTAAAACCACTTCTCCGTGAACTTCATGGCTTGTTGGAGTAGGAATATTAAGGATTTCATTAGTGGTATAATTTTTATGATGAATTTTCCATGGACGAAATGAATATTCATTACCAAAAAATAATGTTTTTAGTGAATCAGCATAGCAATAAAGGAGACATTTTTGTCCATTATTATTGTTGTATAAAAATGGTTGACTGCTATTTAACATAGTCTCTCCTTCTGAAAGTCTGTAGGGTTTCACTATAATATACCCCAAACAAGACGGTCTCTTAAAAATTTCTTTAAAACCATTTTGGCGGAATTGACCTATAATAACTTTAGTGTTTGGAGGCTTCTGAAAATTAAAGGAATCTTTTATGAAAACTTTATTATGTTCTTTGTTTTGCTTTTTAACTTTAACATCAATAGTTAATGCTCAATATCCAATAGTTTATCAAGCTGTGGTTCCTGTTGTGGTTAATACAACTCAGTATGTTACTTATAATTATGTTGTGACTAATTATTATACTACTATGGTGCCAGTGAATGTTCCAACAGTTCAATATATTCAGGTTCCAGTAGTGATCGCTCCTTATGTTCAAAGCTACGTTCCATTCTGTAGACACTACAAAGCACAGTATCACAATTACCAATACTATCCTTATCGGTACTAAAAAACTATGTGTGGTATAGTAGCTTACAAAGGCAAGCAGAATGGACTTCAAGCTCTAGAGTATAATGGAATAGTAGAAAATTATGAAGAGCTAAAGCTCTCTCTCTTGAAAAGAAGTACAATTTTATTAGCGATACTGATACTGAGATCCTTTTGTATCTAATTTATAATTTTTTGCAGGAAGGAAAGGATATTTAAACGAGCGTCAAGTGCGCTCTAAGGAAAATTGTGGGGGCCTATGGGGTGGTATTGTTAGATGGGAAAACTGGTCAAATGATAGTGGCTAGAAAAGGAAGTCCTTTGGTGTTGGGAATAAATGATGATGGGGTGGGGGTTGCTAGTACTAAGGCTTTTACTAGTCAGATAGTTTGTTTATTAATGTTGAGTTTGTGGATTGAGCAGCATGTGGGCTTATGGGTTTGGATCATAGAAAAAGAATAATAGACGATTTGAGGGATTTATCAGATTTGACTACGGAGTGTTTGAAATGTAATGAGAGTGTAGAATTTTTAGCAGAAGGGTTTGTGGGTATGACTAATTGTTTATTCTTGGGGCGTGGATATAATTTTCCAATAGCTCTTGAGGGGCTCTTAAGTTAAAAGAGATAAGCTATGTTCATGCTGAAGGATATCCGGCAGCCGAAATGAAACATGGGCCTATTGCTTTGATTGATAAAGATATGCCAGTGATCGTTCTTGCTAATAATTTGGGGCAGTATGGGGAGCTGGTAAATAATGTTAGTGAGATAATGGCACGAGATGGTAAAGTGATAAGCGTATTTTCTGAGAATGCTGGGTTGGGGGATTATAAGATAAGGGTGCCTGTGGTGACTGATGCTTTGAGTCCAGTGATGGGAATAGTTCCTTTGCAGCTATTTTCTTACTACTCAGCAGTGTTAAGGGGCAAGAATGTTGATAAGCCACGGAATTTGGCAAAAAGCGTGACTGTGGAATAAGTGGTCATTAAACTGGCCAATTATGTATGGGGTCGCCTACTATGTTTGCACCACCCCGGGTTTGTCCGGTAGTTTGGCGGGTTCCTTTGAAAAACATAAAAACCCCCTATCTTATCTATCCTCTCTAAATTGCCAATACTTTTTAGATTCTCTATTTTACCATATTCTCGTTGTTCGTCGGAGTCCCTTGGAAAGAAAACTTGCAATATCGTAAGTTTTGAAATATCGACCGAACCATTTCAAACGAACAGCGTATAATAGATATGAAAACGAACGACACTTCAAAGGGTATGAAAATGAAAATTGGCGACTATGTTTTTTC
>Ga0181358_1000324_pt1 | contig 21195 bp, 25 predicted proteins | sample Fa13VDMM110SD_FD_130096 | JGI IMG/M metagenome (GOLD analysis project Ga0181358, IMG submission 130096) | Freshwater viral communities from Lake Michigan, USA - Fa13.VD.MM110.S.D | ecosystem: Environmental > Aquatic > Freshwater > Lake | place: USA: Michigan | collected 2013-09-24 | reverse complement strand
TTATGTCTCTCTGTCTTTTCCTGCGTTCTAGTTCAATCGACTCAAAATTACGCTGAAGCGGTGATTTTCGCTTTAAAAACCACAGCACGATCCCGATTATCCCGCCCAGCGCCGTTAAGATGCCGGCGGTCATCAGTAGTTATTTTTTGGAAAACTTGGAAAGAAAATCGACGATCTTTTGCAGAGTCTTTTCAGGCTCATCGCCGGGGATGAACGAGGCAACCGCTGCAATAGCAGCAAGAGTTGCCGTGACTGCGCCAAGGGCGCCAAGCCAATCGACCTTTAATAGTGCGGGGATGATTGTTTCCATGCCCTTGGCGGGGTGTCAAAGCTAGGTTAAAAAGACAGCCGGCGCTTAATCAGCTCCCAGATCGTGCTGAACACTGCCCCGGATACCAGCGCCACTAGCCACAGCTTTGTTTTAATCGTGTGGGCGTCGCGTTCCATGTTAGTCAGGCGGCCGTGATACTCGCCGAGGCTGGCTTGGGAGCGTTCGAGTAAATCCAAAATTACCGACTGGCGGGTTTCGATCCGGGCTATTGATTCTCGGACTAGAGCTAGTCGTTCGCTCAGCTCCGCTACCTGGTCTGCACTCACTTCCACCAATCTGCTGAGTCGTTAGATACTAGCTTTGTAATGGCCTTTCTTGCTTCTAGTAGGCTTGTAGTGAGGTAAACCGCTGGCTTGCCGTCAATGTAGCCTAACGAGATAAAGCCTTCGTCCAGTAAGTACTGAAGGGCTTTGCAGGCTTGTTCGTCTTTGCTCATTTGCTGGGAGTTCGGCCTGCGTCCTCGGCTGCGGACATATCGGAATATTGCGGCAGGCCGGTGTTCTCGGCTGGCCGTGGAGAGCAGGAGCAGAGCAAAAGGGTGATGAGGAGGAGGGGCATTTAACCAATAGAAAGCATTGCATTATGCAACTGCATTCTGGCCACAGTGTTGTTCACTCCAGTTGATGTTGGAGCAACAGTTGAGTTGTTTACGCTTTGAAACTCAAAAAATCTGTTTCCAGTGTTTGTGGTAGGACAACCCGAAAGAGTTAAGATTGGATTTGTTGGAATAATTAAATCACCGACAGTTGATGAATTGGGAGCATAAAAGTTTACATTGCCATCTCCAACATTTTCCAAAACAAATGCCGTGTGCTTGGTTGTTGAATCTGACATTCCGTTGGCAAGTGTGGTGTAGGAAGTTGGGGTTAAATATGATGTGTTAAATCCAATGAGTCTTGCTTGTACTATTGAAGATTGCAGAGCAAATTCCACTCCAATGCCATTTGCAGTTAAGCCGTTTGAATTTGCCATAGGAGCATCTGTTGTATTGCCAGTACCAGAAAAAACAATTCTTACGGCTGAGTTTGTGGAGTTAATAACTATTTGCCCCAAACACGAGAATCTAAACTTTTTTGAAAAATCAATACTTGATGCACCAGACGAAATATCCGTTACGATGGGATCGTAATATCCAACTTTTCCGTGGCCTCCAGCGGATGTTCCAGAGTCGGTGTAAATTAAGAATCTTGGTGAGTTGGTATTGCTTGCGATTGGGTTAGTCCCACTAGTTCTTGTGTAAGTTCCTCCATAGCCAAAGTTTGTTGCTCTTGTCTTGCCTATTGTATTGAATAAATAAGCATCAAAATTAAATCCTGCTTTAGTAAGTGGCATCGCCTACTCCTAGCTAACTTCCGTCACCCGCGCCGTGCCAGCCGTGGCGAATACTGCTGTATGGGCAAGCGAACGTTGTCCCTCTGGGCATTCCCAATAATCACCCGCTGATAGACGCACTTGGTAACTGATGGTGGTTGCAGTTGCACCCGGAGAGATGAAAAGATTGCCCGCTCCCTCATTAAATACTGTCAGCACATCTCTGCCCGCTACTGCTGAGACAAGCGTGGTAGAGGCCGTTGTACTGGTAAAATTGCTGTTAGTTACAGTCGTGCCCTGCATTGGGTAGAAAGTGACTACCGTGTTAGAAATTGATGCCGTAACAGAACCAATCTGCGCTGTCCCGGCCGCCAAAGCTGGAAGCGAGCCGATGGTGACGCTGTTCCCTACCGTAACAGACGATATGCTGATAGGAACAGTCCCGCTAATAGATGCGGTGACTGAGCCGATCTGTGCCGTTCCTTCGACCAACGCTGGTAGCGTAGTTAGTGAGACTGGTTGCGTGGCTGGGAAGTTAGATATGCTCGCTGTGACAGATCCGATCTGTGCTGTCCCTGCTCCGATTGTTACCGACCCAGAAACTGAGATTGCACTAGCTCTTAATTGAGTATTTGTAAGAGCAACCGTGTTATCCTTTTTCCCGTATAAAGATGCAGTCTGGCTAACAGAGGGAGAAGCATACACGGAAATATTTAAGACAGCAGGGAAAGCTGTTGCCAGCAGGATGCCACTTCCAGATCCTATAATTCTTACTCTTGATCCATCTTGAGATGTCCAATATACATCATTGTCTTGGCCGTTAGTTGGGATGTAAGTAGCTTTTATGCTTCCACTACCAGAATCTCCAAAAGTAAGGCCAATGGAGGAATATAAACCAATTATCGAAGCACTAAACACCCAATCGCTTCCATCAGCATTAAAGTCTCTTTGACCCAATAGTTCCCAACCGGCAAGGCCAGCAGTTACAGAACCAATTTGCGCCGTTCCAGCTCCGATTGTTACCGTTCCCGCACCAATCGTCACAACGCCGATGCGGTTTGTACCTGCAGGGATGGCAGAGCCAATGGTGACTGTGCCAGAGATGGCGGGGAGGGAGCTGATTGTGACGCTGTTGCCTACCGTGACTGTCCCAGTTATGGCGGCTCCGACGGTTACAGTTACGTTCTCTAGGGCGGACAAGCTGTTGGCATCCAGCGCTACGGTGACCGTGTTGGCCACGGTGACAGTCGACGAAAGTGCCCCAGAGATAACGGGTGCGGATAGTGTGACGACGGTGGGCGTTTCTGTGATCTGTAGGTAAATATCGCTCATGGTATTGTTATCCTTGGGCTTAATGTCACAGCCCCCTCAAGCAACCTAGTGGCGATCCCGGCGCTAGTAACTTGGATTAGGTCATATTTTGCCCCAGCGGTAGGCACCAGCAGGCTGGCCGCTGACGTGACGGAAAGGCGGAGCTGGCCACCGGCCGCTGATACGACGCTAGTCGCAATCTGCGTGGCTACTGTGCCCCCGGGCATCTGGCGGATCTGAGCCGTGAACGTCCGGCCCGCTAAGCTGATCGCCCCTTGGGTTGCGGTGGTAAGGAATAGATCGCGCGTCCAATCCGTCCCTTGCTCTATGGTGATGTTATATGTGGCAGACATTTGAGTATTAAGTTAAGCAAGTGTCAAAGTTCGCGTTTTTTTGTCGTCCAATTTAGGTTAATATCAAGCAGTCTGGTTTCATTGGGATCATCTGGCGTTCCACTGAATTGACCATAATCAAAAGCTGTGGACGATTGAATGCTCACTCCGTCTACAGTTAGTGTGCTTTTTTTATTTTGATCAGAAGTTTGCAAGCCTACCCATGTCACTGCCGAATCTGTAAAATAAACGTTTGGGATATATTTTTTAAGAGAATAATCGTAAACACTTTTTAAGGGATCTATAAATATATTGCATTTGGCTTGCACGTAGCGAGTCCCACTGTAAATGTAAAAATATAAATTTCCAAATTCCCGTCGAGAAAGCGAAACGTTTTCAAATGATGAATTGAACGGAAATTTTGGGGCAGGTAGATCTTTAAAACGAACACTGTAAACCACGTTTGCAAATCTCTGAACGCAATCAAAGTATACTGTCGATCCGCTAATTGGAAAACATGGATTGGATCTTATTTTATACAATATTTCCTTGGGATATTTATCGGGCAGCAAATTGGATTCGTCATCAATCAATGTTGTTCTTCCAAGACTATCTGTAATTGCTTTTTTTCTGTCTCTGCCGTGCTGCACAATTCCCACCTTTTCAACTGACGTGATTGTTGTTGTATAATAGTTTTGAGAATTATTATTACCCCCAAAAAGCTCCTGCCCTATTTTAGCGGTTGCGTTTATTTTCAAATCGCAATCCCATATTGAGCGATACAGCCATAAATAGAATTTATTAATGTCTATTTTTAGATTTTTTCTTGCATTAATGTATTCTTGATTTGAGGAATTCAAATTAGCAACGTATTCTTCTTCATTATACAAATCCACGCAAGGGGCATCCATAGTGAAATGGGTTTCCATAATTTGCAAATCCAGACGTTAAGAAACCTCCCCCACAAAGGTGACAGCCGGATATCCATCAAAACAAACGTTTTTGACGTTTAGATTAGTTTTAACGTTTTGTATTATTTCAAAAGTTTTATTTGTTGCAGAGTAAAAACCGATGGCAATTCTTGCGGCCTTTTGTTTGTCGCCATTTATTTCTACGGTCTTAAATACATCATTTTGCTTTTGACTTTTTAGGCTTGCCTTATTAATGACAAGGTCAGTCAGCTCTGCTTCTAGGTATATAATAAATGGAGCCTCTGCATCTGTGTCTACCCATTTTCCAATGTTTTCTATTTTAATTCCATTATTGATTAGCCCAGTTTTGACGTAAAATTGATATTTTTTATCTTTTTTTCTGATTGAAAGCGCAAACGGGTTTATTGGGCTGACTGATTTAATGGCCGAACCGGCTTGAATAGAAAGAGTTGTCCCGCCCGATGAACGATTTAACGTGTAGCCCACGCCTGGTTGTAATCGACATTGATCCACCGCCTCGCGCAAGCGATTCAGCTTTTCTACAAATTGTGAAACATTTGGATTTTTTGCTACTTCAAACGCCCCGCACTGGAAGCTGTCGGGTTTGTCGCTGGCCACGGCCGCTCCTTACGAGACGCGGGCTTGGATTGTAACGGGAACTTGAGCCAGCACAGTCGTATCCGAACCGCTCTTTTCTTCAATCTGAAGATATGCGGAGGCTGACGTGTTGCCGTTCAGAATCGAGGTGACGGATGCTGCGGATAAATCAATCTGCTTTTTGTAGTAAACAGACGATGGCGGCGTATCAATGGAAACGGCAGGAGTTGAGATGTAGCCAGTGCCACCAGTAGTGATTGAAATTGTAGTAATGGATCCGTTATCAATCGTGGCTTCCGCTACAGCCCCAGATCCGCCACCGCCCGTCAAAGTAATAGCAGGAGCAGCTAGATATCCGGCGCCCTTACATGTGACAGTAAATGCGGAAACTTGCCCGCCCAGGTCTGGCTTAGTTACGACAACTGCAGGCACGCTGGTATAGCCGCGCCCAGGATAAACAATAGTAAACGATTGGCTTGTCCCAGATTTCACAAAATTGACAATAGCGGTAGCTCCGCCCGTCGGAGCTGCGGATACGGTACAAGCAAACGTGCCGTCAGAGTAGCCGACGCCAGAAGTTACAACGGCCACAGTTCTAATCCCATCCCCACTGTTGGGTGCGCTAATAGTGACGGAAGGCGTGCTGGTATAGCCATATCCAGCCGATACCAGCGATAGCGAGATCGTGCCGTCGCCATTAAGCCCGACCGACACAACAGCAGGCGTTGCGCCAGGAGCTGTAGGGACGTAATTGATAGAATCTACGACAACGGCAGGAATATCCGTCCAGTAGCCAGATCCAGCGCAAGTGACGGAGAGGCCAGAGATGGATTTGTAGCTTGTAAAACTGACTACGGTTGAAGTTGTGGTAAATCCACTGCCGGCGCAGATAACAGTAATGCCAGCAAGTTGCCCCGCGTTAGACACAGAGACGGTTCCAGAAGCCGCCAACCCGCCACAAGAATCGGAGTTTATGGCAAACGGGATGTCGCTGCCGGATGCGTAACCAGATCCTGCGCAAGAGACAGAGGCAGAGGAAAAGTTGCGAGCAAGCGTAACAGGGTAAACATTTGCGCTAGTTGTCGTTAAGGACAAGGTAACGGTCGGTAAACACGCAAATTTCGCGATGCGATAGGTTATGGTGTTAGTAGCAACGCTTACAATAGGCCAAACGCCATCGACCCCAAACCAAGGCTGTGTGGCGGCACCCACATAATTTACGGAATCAACAGAGATAAGAGATCCAGCAGCTAGACCGTGAGCTGGAATGGTCATAGTGACGGTACGACCAGACATGACTGCCGAAGTAACTGATTTTGCAGAGCCAAGAGAATAATCACTAGGATCTGGAATTATAAAAACATCCGGCCTTGATCCGTATTTGTTGCCGACATTAGATACTGATAAATCCAGTTTTCCATTTGTCACTGTCGGACTAATTGTGGCGGTAAAACTTTCCGAAGATTTTACAAGCTGATAACTATATTGATATTCGCCCGCTGCATTAGAGATATACGCCTTTAAGTTCCCCCGAAGAATATCGATATTATTTGTAGTAAACCCTGAGTAAGCGGTAGTCGTGTTAATTCCAACGCCAAAGCCCATAAGATAAATTGGGTTGGTACCTTGACTATAAACGGTTGAATATGAATAAAAGGACGGCCATGAGTTACTGTCGGCTGTTGAGAAAACATCTGTAAAAGATAGTCTTTGTTGATTTTCTTGAAATTGAGTTACTTGAAAAATGTCTGGATCGGAAACAAAAACGCACGGGACGGTGCTAAAATAGTTGCCGCATGTCGGCACTTCTAAGGCCACTAGGCTGTTTTGTTTTATGACGGGAATAACCGATGGAAGCTGCACCTGACTAAAGTTTGCGATGATAGATCCAGTGGTAGGGCTATTTAACCCCACCGTAGCCGTAGCGGTAACAGATCCAAGCATGGACGCAAGGCCAGTAGCAGTAACCGGGCTAGTGATCCCAGCCGTTGCTGTCCCATTAGCGGAAAGCGTAACAACGGAAAGGGTAAGTGCGGAAGCAACGCTGGACGATCCGAGCGCTCCGATCCGCACGTTCACCGCGCTGGCGGCCGATGTGTATTGAGCCATCACGCCCGTAGTCCTTGTGATTAGTTCAAGCTCAAGTGTTGGCTTGTCGCCTTGGTAAAGACTAGGCGTAGCCGCAATTTGCGTGCTGGACGATCCTGTGATCAGCTTATTGTTGTCTAGGTCTACGTAATAGTGAGGCATAGGGATTTAGCTTATTGAGGTGTCAAAAGATTAAGATCCGTAGAGGAACGTGTCCCAGCCGCCTTCCCCGCTCATTTCGTATTCTTCTGTGACTGTGTAAGATCCGCTCGTTCCTCGCGCTGAAATGTTGATCAGAAGGAAAGTTGCGCCTTTTGGTGTGCCTGCCACTACGCCACCTGGTGAAGATATCTTGCCAACCCTTCCGCCAGAAGGAGGAGAAGATGCCTGATATGTTTTACGCACAACCATAGACGGCACGTAGTACGATTCCACTCCCTTGGCAAGATACCCATACAGACTTCTGCATTTTTCGGTTTCGGCGGATATAAGAGTATCCGTAATATCATCGAATGTTTTGCCAGGTGTTTGAACGGTGTCCTTAATTAGTTTTATATCTTCGGGTTTAATAAAGCCCCCGCTTGAGATTTGCGATCCGCCAAAGTTGGGGTGAGCTTCAATCGGAACAGTGCGCACAGTCGAGATATACTCAAAGGCCGTAGTGTTGGAATCTACTGGCTTAGATGAGGAATCCAGCTCGATTTGATATTGTGTAAGAGTTTGACCAGCTTCGGATTTTGTGACTGTTTTGGATTTTACGGTGCCATTGATTCCTGATGGCCTAGGAGCTTCCTCTGTGCCGATATAATTAATTGTCGTCGTTTGCTTGCCGTCTTTATCGACAGAAGTCGTGCGACCGGGTTGCTCGTAATACGCCATTATTGTGCTCCTACTGGGGTTACTGATCCACGGTTATTCCCTACCATGTTTTGCAGTGCTTTAGCTGATGTCGCAGAACTGTCCTTAATTGCGCGTAGATAATCATTAGCCTCGTTACTGCCAACTTGAGCAAAGTTTCCTCCACCGCCGACCTGCTGGAGAGAGTCAGCCAAAACTTGCATAGATCCAGAGCCTGCACCCATTCCAGATAAGCGTTCTTTAATTTGCGCCATTTCAACTCCAAGCTGGCTGGCCTGTAAGTCTCCGCCTTCTGTCTTGAAAGATTCGGCTAACTTCTTTTCAGCGGAAAGTGCGGCATAAGTAGTAAGCAATCGTTTTGCGATCTGCTCCTGCGTCATTCCTTTTTCCGCAATTTTGTTTTCGATGTCTAACTGTTTTCGCAGGTTTTCGTTGATCTTGTCCTGGGTTTTATCTGTAACGCTTTCTTTTTCTACGCCTGCGGCCTTTGTGTCCATAGCCGGGGATGGGGTAAGAAGCGCGGTTATCGTGTTCATTCCAAGGAAGTTCGCCAGCAAGCTGGTCGCCCTAATGATTGCAGATGCCACCGATCCGAACGCAATCGTCCATAGGTTTTCCAGTGTTTTAATAGCGTCAGATGCAGCCGATAAATTTGCAATAGTTGAATCTTTCCAAACCCCCATTGAATTGCCCTGCTCAATAATAGCGGCAGATCCTTGGTTCATGACTTTAATAAGATCAGTCTGAGCCTTTCCTAGTAGCTCATTTACGATAATCATCTGCCGTCCGTTATTTGCTCCGCTTGCAAAACTGTCCGATATTTTAAGGAACACCTCCTCTGGCCCCATTGTCTTGAGATCCTGCAACGTAACGCCCGCCTCGCGGAATGTGGCTTGTAGGCCAGTATCTCCAGAGGTGGCTTTTTGTTGCGCTAGGGCCAGTTTATTAAGTCCGGCAGATATATTCTCAAGACTGCTCCCATATACTGAGGCCGCATTGCCTAGCATTTGCAATTTACTGGCAGACAGGCCGAACTTCTCGGCAACGTCCTGCAACTGGTCACCCTTTTCAATGGCTGAAGAAAAACTCGATATAAGTTTTTCCAGAGCAAATGCGCCAAGCAGCGCACCGCCCAATCCTTTAGCAAACCCAGCTACGCTTCCCTGCAGTCTGGCTAGTCCCGTTTGAAAGGCCGACGTTTCAAGACCGATTTTAGCTTTTAACTCTGCCATAAATCAGAATCCCATCGCTACGGCTTGCTTTTGCAATGCTATATCAGTCGCACGAATCATCTTCTCTTTTTGTATGTCAAGGGCACGTTGTATTTGCCCGCTGTTCAAGCACTTATCAATCCACGGAACGTGATTCGCAATAATCACATACGGATTTTCTTGGCTCGTGTTGTCTAAGACAGATCCGGAGGATCTTTTGCCAGCGTGACGGGTAACCCATTGCGAAATACCTCTTGTCCCTCCCAATAGTTTTGCACAGGCAGCCCAGCCAGCCTTTGCTATGCCAACCTTTTTAACGGTTTTGTTAATGTAAGCCTGGTAATCCGATTGCGAGACTATCCCACGCGGTCGCCCTTGATGCCTGCCGATATCCATCGTTTGTCTTTTGCTACTGGCATTCTTTACGTTTCCCCGCGATGGCGATCGCATGCTTTGATGAAATGGCTTCATCCCGCCGCGAGTCATAAATTCATCCATGTCCGTGATCCAGACCGTGCCATCTTTTCTGCGTAGATTTAGCCTAATCTGACGACCACCCAGCACCTCTTTAAAGAAAGCCAGACTGCGCTCATTAAGTGGTTTAAATATATAGTTAAGGTCGCGCTTAACCGCGTTTTCCCCAAGCATTCGACCTTGAGAATCGCCAAAGGGTTGAGTTTGATAGGATAGATTTACAGCTACTAGCCTCGCCTGTTGCCTAATAATTTGCGGCCACGTTTTACGTTGTGATGCGTAGTAGCGAAGTAAGGCCGCTTTAAATTCTCTGTCGTCGATTTCAAACTTAACGCCTGCTGACATTTATTTAAGCCTTTTCTGTTTTACTTGTTCAATCGCCTCTTGTTCGCCAGGGCTTACAAGATCAATTTCCGCACCGCGATGCCTTGCGAACGCAACGTAGTACCAATGGGCCATACCGATCGGCATGCTCCAGCTTCTATCCTCGCTCAATCCGTTCCGAATAAGCCAGGCGGCCATGTCTAACGGTTGAGGGAGTGAGCACAACTGCGGCCCATTTGCTTTCTCCAACTCTTTTTCCCACAGCATAGGCGGAGCATAAAAGTCGCGGATATATGCAGAAAACTTGGCCGCCTCAAATGCCAGATTTGCTTTTCTTGTTTTTAGGCTCCACCACACGAGCGCAAGCCCGCTGGGGATTCGATATTCCGGCCAAGATCCAGAGCAGATTGCTGTGGCCAATCGCAAGTCTGTAATCGTGACGCCTCTATTGCCATGCCAAAGCGGGCTGTTGATTAACTCCAAAAGTGTAGCGTGCCAAAGCGATAGCGGCCGCAACTTACAGCCGAGGACGACGTGGTCGTCCCTATTTACGATTGATTCGGAAAAAAGTTTATCCAGGGCCATAGAGCCGCCCTGTGCCCGAAATCAGCTTAGATCCGGGTAATAGACACCACGCAAAGAAACTTTAACAACGTCGCCGAGGGTACGCTTGCGCTCCACGGCAGTCGTTTGAAAGGTTAGGCTCTTTGCGCTGAAAGTACCGGCAGCAGTATAACCATCATCAATGCCCTCGATGCTCGCTTCGACGCGGCCGTTATATGCTTCCTTTACAGGAGGAACGGTGTTTTCAGTTCCGCTTTCAGTGATGACCTGATCGACAGATCCCGAAAGAGTGGCATTCGTCACGACTAATCCAGAAACCGATACTGTTGTTCCGATTGGCATATTATTTCCTTAGGGGATTGTTGACCAAGACGCCTGCGTCTCTGTCACTCTGGGTTGATCTGTGTTTGATTCGCGATATTCGTAAGCCACCACAGCGCCGTTCGCCATAGTTCCGGAAGCAAGCGTGGGGAGAGTTGTGCTGTATGTTTCGACCTTCTTTTCTCCCGCTGCGAATTTCTTAAAGCCTTTTTTCACGTTCCCGTCTGCGCCTTGTACGAATACACGTTCAAAGGTCGTAGAGACTGTTTCGCTTAGAGTAGTGCTGGCGGGAGTTCCGTAGGTATATGCCATACGCTGTTTTGGTTGCTGTCAACCAATCCTACGCAGGATCGACAAAGAAGATTGCCGTGATGCTGTCCGCCATTGCCCGCTCGTTTGTTTCAGTCCGTTCTGCCTGAATGTAACTACCCAAAACGCTCACGCCAGCCGTGACTCCAGAGATTATTGAAGCACGATCTTTTAACCTAGCTTCTGCCCACAAGAAGCTGGCCGTGTGGCTAACTACGGTTTGAGCGTCATCCACTGGAGTCATAACAGTAGCTTGAATAGTGATTTTCCGCGTGTTGCCTTGCAGGCCGTCCTCGATTGATTCCGCGCTCTCTGCGTGGATTACTAAAGCGGGTAGATCTAGCTCGCTGATCTTGTGCCCAGCCTGAATGTTTAGGCCGGTAGGCTTAGACGGGCTAACGGTAGTAAGATATGACGCCAATTTACTCTCAAACGAAAGGCGCAGGCTCATCGCACATCCTCTGGCGTGTTTAGGGTAAGACTTGTCGTGCCGCTGTCTGTATTGATACCGGCTACCCTTTTGCGAGCACCGGCCACCGTGATGACGCTCATCAGGCTGGGCGTTGTAACTCCTGCGCTTACATAAACAAATTCGCTACCCTGTGGATCTACCATTCCACCGTAGCCGAGCTGGCTGGTCTGCTCGTTTGGAGAATAAAATCCAGTAACGACTGTCCCGCCAATAGAGGCAGTAACGGGAGCGGCTGCGATCGCATCGGAAAGGCCGCTGGTCATAAGTTGTTCCAGCTCGGTCACGTCGTGCTCCTTATGTCAAAACTTTCAGCCAGCAGTTGTCTTGGAACGTGACGCAGTGAAAAGCCTCTGCCACGGCTTGATCCACACCAGGCCAACCGCACATGTAGTCGTGCCCAGCGATCACCCCGCCCCTCTTTACCTTGGGGAGCCAAGCCGCAATATCGGCCTTCACGTTTTCGTAGTCGTGAGCGGCATCGATAAAAACAAAGTCCACCGATCCATCCTTAAATCCTTTGGCAGCCTCGATCGATGGCCTGCGTAGTGGAGTAAATAGATGCCAGAGGGGTTTCATGTTTTTGCAAAACGCATCGTAAAGGTCGGGCTGTTCCCCGTGCTCGGCAGATCCGAGCCAAGTATCCACCGCATATACCCGGATCGATCGGCCAGTATTAAACGCCGACACGGCTAAGTGCGCCGTGCTCCTGCCTTTCCAGCATCCCACTTCCACGACCACTCCCCCGGTTGGAACCAGCTTGAGCACGTCGTCATATAGCCCGCCAAACGTAAACCAATCCTCTGAATCTACTGTGATGTGATCCATGTGGTTTGTTTCTCCTCTGGCATTGCCACCCGTGTCGCGTGCTGATTTTCTTTGTGAAATTCTGGCCCTGGGCAAAACGTCCCGCCCTCTGCCCCAATGTTTTGGATGCGGCTTACACGCGGATACATTTCAAACATTCCAAGCCGTTCCCTAACTCTCTGCACTCCGCCATCCCAAAAAGAAGAATCCCAAGCGGGCGCAAGGTGCTGGCTAAATCGTTCCCGCCAAGTTCCCCATCCCCAAGGCGTGAACCAGTTGCGAATGCCAAACGTGTTTGGATTGGCATCGCCGCCGTGTTGGTTGTAGCCGCTGATCGTGAGGATCGTGGCCGGCGCATTCCTCGCCGCCCATTCAAACCATCGTAGGCAATCGATGCTAGGTACTGTGTCGTCCTCAAGGTGAATGTGGAAATCTGAGATTCTAAATCCCAGCTCCATGCAGTATCGGATCATCGATCCACATCCCAAACGCTCCTGCATAATCATCGTCTGGATACCGGCCGCCTTGGCAATCTCTGACAGCTCCTGAGTTTTGTCGGATGGATCTAATACAGCCACCACGTCGTACTCGCCCACCCCATCGCACCATGCCAGACCTCTGATTACCTGGGCGAAATATGCGGGGCGATTGTAGGCCGAGATGGTGAGCGTCTTAACCATTTTTCAGCAACGCATAGGCGGCCAGATTCCCGCCTGTGCCTTTGTTGTTCTGAAGTGCATCTGGCCCTAATCCCTCCTGGCGAATCTTTAAGGCATTCGTTCGGTTTAAATCTGAGGTGTTGCAGACAAGCGTGGCAGTGCCTGCCTTTCGCAGTTCCGTGCTCATCATGTAATCGTCCGCAAGGAAGCGGGCGCGAGCCAATGGACTGAGGCCAGCAAAGTCATTGGCCGCAACGGCTGGCCACAGCTCGGCCTTCGGCATATCCGAACGCCGACACATCACGCCTCCAAATCCTTCCAAAATCTCGGCATGGCCAGCGTGATCGGGTGCGATGGCGTAGCCAGTAGCGCCTGTCATAAAAAATCCGCAGACTCCAATCGCCGTTTTTGGTCTGTTGTGTAGTTCTTGAGCGAGGGTCTGCAAAAGTCGTGGGCTGTAGAGAATGTCGTCGTCTAACCAGCAAATCATATCGTCAGGATCCCCTCCCACTTCCAGAGGGCCGATAAACTTGGTCGCAGGGCCGTAGTCCTTTGTGCGGTAAATTTGTAATTTACCAGCATCAGCCAGCTCCTGTAGCTCTTTGGGAATATCCCCAAACCGCTCCCCTGTTCGTGCCAGCTTCTCAGGTACGGACAGAATGATCTGATCCGCTGGGCGAGATTGATTGAGCAGGCTTTTTATGGTGGGCAAAATTGTGCCAATGCGTTTCGGCGTTGTAGTTAAGCCAACGATGACGCGGTTTAAGCGATCAACGGGATCGGGTAGACGATCCGCCCCTGGCGGGATAGTGCCGTTTTCAATCAGATTTGCATCCCAGCGTAGTCCGGGCATTTGAACGTCCTTGGCCGTAACGGTGATCAAGATATCCCCGGCGGCTGCTCCCATTGCTTCATCAGCAGAGTGGACGATCCGATGGCGATCGGCTTGATTGTTGCCGCGTTGCGTTATCAGCATGTGCTGGATTGCGTTTGGATCGTCTGCCGTTTCGGTATAAAGAGCGAGTGATCGCAAACAATCCTCTGGCTCGCCTACGTGTAGCACGGTGATTCTTCCCCAGGCTGATCTAAATCCCTCCCTGACCAGAATATCCGCATCTAGGTTTTGTTTACTTGCCCGCAAGCATTGCGCCATAAACTGACGAGGTAGGTGCTTGTACCAACGGTTTTCCTGATTCCAATCCGTTGTGTGTGGCATGGAGTCCACCATTTTTAAAAGATGGTAAGCGGAGGTAAAATCTCCGTGATCCATTCTATCTGCAGCTAGTAAGCCGTGGGCTTCGCGACGCAATGGGCATAGCGTAATGGCTTTACCAAGATGCTCCAATCGCTTTGCACGATCGGAAAGCATCATGGAGGCTTGGGTGTGGAGCTGGTAACGCTCGACTGGGCCGAGATCTGCGTGTTCCAACGCCAACAGGCACGGCCCGATGGCTTGCTGATACTCGTTTTTTAGAAAGTGCTCTTGCGCCAGATAGTACCACTCCATGCCGATGCCGTTGATCCGGCTGGCGATAATCCGCTTGTTCCGCTCCGCGCTAGATATCTTTGGCCCATTAGGGGCATGCAGGATTTTAAGGTGCTCTGCCACGCCAATCTTTGCGTCTTTTGCTGGCGTGACTCTTTCGTGGATTTGTCGCTCCCAATGGGCTGGGAGTTTGCCGTCCTCCATCCTGCGGAATATCCTTTCGCGCTTGTTGTTGCGCATGCCAGAGTTTTGGACGTCGTAGGTGGTTACAAGGATATCCCACTCAGTGTTGCCCGTCTCCCTATCCAGAATTGCCTGCCGATGTGCCTCTGCCTGCCCTGGCTCAAAGATATCGTCGCAATCTGCCCAGATCACATACTTACCCGTGGCTAGGCTGAAGGCTTTATTTCTGGCGGCTGCAAAATTGTCGATATGAGGCCAATCCTTAAACTCAGGGCTATTGTGGTATTCCTCGCACACTAAAGCCTCTCCTGCGGCTTCCTGAGCGCATTGGCGCACACTGTGCGCATCATTTGCGCCTACCGCTGGGACGACTACAACCTGATCCCATAGGCCACGGGACGACTCTATTAGTCTACGCAAAATCGCCCCCTCGCCGGGGCCGGCGATGAGGGCGATTGAGACAAGGGGGGATTTCATCTTTTTAAGAGGAAGGCCGGCCGCACCCCCCGATGCGACCGGCCCACCGTGATTTTTTCTACTTTAGACGATACGAACCAGCGAGCTGGTCGATCCGCGTCCCACACCGAACAGCAAGATGTAGCTGCGGTTGGTGGTTCCGAGCGTAGGATTCACGAACTCCCTGACGGCCAAAGAAAGGCCGCTGGAAGGATCGGTCACTACGTCCTGGCTGCCAGGATAGTTGTCGAGAGCTTCGGGCACGCGAGCCGCAACGATGAGGGCTTCTTTCTGTGCCGCAAAACCCTTGGACACTGCCGAGGGAAGCGCGGTGTAGGAGAACACCTCAATGCCGTTGACCATTCCAATGGAGCCGGTTTTCACCGTATCACCTTGGATCTGAGCATTAGCAACGATGCTGCTGTCGTTCAGGAGGCTGGCTTTGTTATCTGGGGAAACGATCGCATAGCGGTCGTTCGACGGAACTTTGTTAGTATCCAAGCTGTATCCCAAGCTGACCACGCCGCGATAGCTCAACGCACCGGCCGCAACCGTGAGGGTCGAGGCGTAGGTGCTGGTCACTAGACCGAGCAAGCTATCCGTCATGCTCTTGCCCAAGGCATAAGCTGCCGAGGAAGCAAAGCGGTTGATTAGATCGATGGAGGAGCTGTACTTCTCATCATCGCGGATGGCGTAGGTGCTATGGATCAAGTTGCTCAAGCTGATGGTGGCATCAGTCTGAGTGCGATCCTGGGCAACGTATCCAGCAGTCGTGCTGTATGCACCAGCAGTGCCTACGGTCACGAGATGGGTTGTGATTGTGTCGTTCATGCGGGCCGGGACATCTGAGAAGTCCGTTACCGCTTTGGTTAGGAAAGGCAGGGAATCTACAAGCGTGGTCAATGCGCGTTGCGCAATGGCTTTGCCGTTAGATACCGAGCCGAGTGTGTTAGCCATGGTTTTTGTATCTCCTGTAGTGGGTTATCGTGCGAACTTGATTTGTTTAAAAATCTCCGCCGCACGACGGGGATTCTTTTCTGCGTTGAACTGCGCCAGCAATTCTACGCGAGAAAGTTGTTTGGAAGTTTCTACTTCGATGGGCTTAATGCCACGTGAGGCTTCAAGCTCAATCACCTTTGCGGAAAGTTCTGCCTTCAAAGCGGCGGCCTCGTTGGCTACGGGTGCTTCTGGCTTCACTTCTTCAGTCTTGGCTTCGGCCTCAACCTTAACGGCTGGTTCCTCGGCTTTGACTTCTTCCGCTTTAACTTCGGGTTCGGAAAGATTTGTTTCTTCAACCTTGGCGGCCATGGGTTCCTCAACCACATCGCTCACCGCATCAGCCGTGAGCATCGCCATGATCGCATCCAGCTTTGCGTTAATATCAGAGAGAGTGGGTTCAGCGGCTTTCACCGCTTCTTCCACCGGGGCCGTCGGTGCAACGGGCGCGGCTTCTGCCAACGCTTCTAGTTTGGCTTCTTGAGCCGGAACGTTTTTGTTCATGGCTTTTTGATTGCTGTCAACCCGTGCGTGAAAAATTCCTGTCGGATTCGCTGCTGGCGATAAAACTAGGTCAACGCTGAATAGGTTTTGAACGTCGGCCAGCATTGTGCCGTCTGCCGCCTCACGAGGGATTCCAGAGAAGCTGATCGAAAACCCGATCTGTCCTGGCAGGGTGCTGATTAACTCGCTAAAGTAGGAAAAGCCGTCGTGGCTTTGAAAGAGAGTTAGATCCGCACGAACGCGACCGCCATCCAAGCTAAAGTTTTCAAGATACCCGATGATATTTGAGATGCTGGAGCTGTGATCGCTGAGTACCTTCACCTGCCCAGCTTCGTTACCGCGTTCGACTACTTGAGTGAGAGTGTCCGCATCAATCACCATCCCGTGCCCCAATGCTGGGCCAGCAGTGATGACGCTAATCCCTTTAAATTTCTTTTCGGCCATATCGGCCAAACCGCGTCAACTCGATTTCTTTTTGCGGGGCTTTTTGTCTTTAAGGCCAAGGCTTTTCGCAACCATCGTCAGCTCCTTGTCGCTGAAATTAAAGTCTGGCTCGTCCTTCATCGTGAAGGTTTCGGTCTTGGCTACAGACTCAGGTGCCTGCTCAACGGGAGCAGCCAGAGTCGCGGCTTGAGTAGGCGCGGAAAGCTCTGGAACGGGAGTCTGTGCTGGCGCTTCATCTGCCGGGGCTGCGCTGGGAGGAGTCACGGCTGGCTGTGCTTGCGGTTGGTTTGGAATAAATTGCACCTCGCTAACGGGAATGCCAGCGGCTTCGCACTTCGATCGGATGTAGGCTTGCTCTGCAATCTTCTGATCGATCGCATCCTGCCAGAACTCGCCTCTGGAGGCGTATATGGATGCGTAGGAAGTTAGGCCAAGTTTCAAATCCTCCCGGTCAGCGGCTGAATCTCTCCCGGCGTCAATAGTGGTTTGCCGTGGCGTGTGGTAGGTGGCTTTCCACCATTGATCCATACCACGCGGAGGAGTCAGATCACCGCGTTTGATTGCTTTGGCTAGTGCCCAAAGGCGAACCCTAGACACGAGCTGATTGATTACGGTTTGCGAAATCTCATCAAATCTGCGCTGTGCTTGTGCAAGAACGAATCTTTGCGATGGGCCGGACAAATCCGCTTTCCAAAGGTATTCGTAAGGCAGGCCAAGGCCGGAGGCTACTGCTCGCAAAAACTGATCCATAAACTCGGTCAAGTTCGGGCTAGGCCGATCGTCTTTGATCTCGCGAATCTTGCGACCGTTCGGGACGTTCCAAATTGCGCCCGATCCAAACACTCGATCAGTCGTGATGCCTTCGGAGTTTGTTGACTCAGGGCCAAAGAATCCCGCGCTGCCCTCGCCTTCCAAGGCCAAACCGATCGCGCTAGATCGTTTTACGCTGACCATTGTGTTGCTCAAAATTTCTTCGCGGTCTTGGATTAGGTTTAAGCATGTGACTAAGCGTGAAAGGCTGCGCAGCTCATCGGCTCTATCGCGTTCCGCAAGCACAATGAGATCCGGGGCTTGTATCTCTGAATACTTATCTGCGTCGCCAGTGTTGATGTAATAGGACAGCGGGCGACCTTGCGCATTCACGCGCACGCCATCAATCACTCGCTTTTCGCCTTGTAAGTAGTCTGGCGTTTCGCAACGGTGCGCCTCAACCATCTGAAGCATTGGCCAGCCGTCGCCGTTATCGGTTAGCAAAATAAAGACCTCGTTATCGCGCAGGCAGGTGCGGGTGGCGATTTGCTGAATGGTGTTCCAATCCAAAAGGCCACGGATATCACAAGCACGGCCCCAATTCTCTAGCCATTCTTCGGTCGACTTGTTCCACCCTTCGTCACTTGTGCGGGATTGCATTTTGATGCCAGGGCCAATCGAATTGCGAACCATACAATCGATCGCCCCACGCACGACGGGGCTATTGTAAAACCAGTATCGCGCCAGCCCTAGCACCTGCTTGCGGCTTTGATTAGAGACGTCGGTGCGAGTGTCCTGCGGAGTTACGTAGATGTGCTGCCGCTTTGTGTAGTCCTCAGCACCCGCCCGAACGATGCGGCCAAACCAAGAACCCAAGCTCATGGATTGATGGGCGACATAGCGCCAAAGTTAGGGTAGCTCATCTGGCCGTTTGATTTTGTGAGGAAGTTTTCAAGATCAGATGTGGTGGTAAAATCTTTTACCTTTGTCCAAAGCTCGTAAGCCGCTTGCGCAATGTTGGACGGGCTGACGCCTGGTTGCATTTGATAGCTAAAAGACTTTCCAGCAACAGATGCGCTCATCATCACGCGGCCTCCGTTATTAAAGGTGCTGTATTGATTTGCGGCGATTGCTTCAAGTGCAAGACGTGTCGCAACCGGATCTTTTGCCGACTGTATCCAAAGGGAAAAAAGCAGACCTCGCTCCACATCGCCAAAATCGTGTCAATCATACCTGCGTTAGAGTTGCCTCTGCGGCGATCACCTTCCCATATACGGCAAGTCCAGCCAGGTATGTCTCGCAATCGTATAAGTGATCCTGACGGCTTTTGATTCGTATCCACTCATACACGTCCTTGCCTGTCTTGCGGTTAATCCGATGGGCTTTTCTGTGGCTTGCCATGTGCTCCCGATAGTCTGGGCTTACGTCGTGCGCCACTTCCCACAGCGGCCCCTGCCCTCTCCGCAACCAAGCCAGCAGATCCTGGCACGCCGGCGAGCTGAGTAGAAGCAGATGGCAGCCTGCGTCTGTTAACTGCTCTGAACTGTGTACGCTTTTAATGCGAGTCCCGCCGCTCTCGATTAAATAATGCGGTCGATCCTCACCCTTAATCGCAATAAAACCGTAGCGAGCGCATATTCGGTAAGTGTCGGCTGATTCGTAACCGCTATCACAACAAGTATGCCGAGGCTTCACCCCTAAGTCTTGTAGGCTTTGCGCTACGTCCTCGATCGTTCGTCTGCGTCCTTCCTCAATCAATCGGCTCGATCCATCTCTACCAAACGCCCGCACTACAAACCAGTAGCCGTCTATTTGTCGATCAATCGCCGCTAGTTTTATGTGATCGGCTTCCCACTCTTGCTTCTTTGCGAACGCTCCGGGCGGGATGCTGTTCAGCTCGTCATCGTCGAATTGATCCTCCCAAGGCATCGCACTCCACCCATTCACGAATCCCTGCAACCCGTGCAGATAGTGCTTTTCGGTTAAAAACTTTTTAGCCGCGTCAGCAAATCCGAGCGTGCTTGAATACCATGACGGCAGGCGAAAAGATCTGCGCCCTATCTCAGCGTTAGGATTGCCCGCAACCCACTTGCCCTTTTCGATCGATTGCCTGCGGTTTCGCTCGCTCCACTTTGCGTCGCACTTTGTGCAATGGTAAGTAGCGGTTTCAGTTACCTTTCGCATGTCCCATTTGCCATCTTCTGATCGTGCCGTCTCATCCCAACTTATCTGCCCGAACTCCATGGCTTGAAATTCTCCGCACGCATAGCAAGGAACGTGGAAAGTCTCTTGCGATCCTGCCTGATAGTTAATCCAGATATCGCCGGTAGAGAGTGTCGGGGTGCTCGTAAGAACGTGCTTACGTTGCGGGAAGGATTTTGTTCGCTCCAACGCCAGAGAGTAAGCGGCCGCGTCTTTTTCGGATGGTGGGGCGAAAGAATCCAGCTCATCAAGGACGGCGATACAGATCGGCCTTGAGCTGAGATTGGCGGGGCTGTTTGAACCCACAAGACTCAGCGTGCAGGTCGCAAATTGCATTTCCATGATTTTAAAATCGTTCATATCTACGGGAAACAGCGCCTTCACTGGCTTGCACTTTTGGAGCAGTGGAGCCAACCGCGTCTCACTGTACGATCTGGCAAGATCAGCGTTTGGCATTACCAGCAACGCGGGAGCCGGATCGTTTGCAATCCTGTACGCAAGCCAGACCGCAAGCGTTAGCGTCTTTCCTGTTTGAGATCCCCAGCAAAGAGTGACCGTGTGAACGCCTGGATCGGCCAGTGCTTCCAGCACTCCCCGCACGTAAGGCGTCCATGTTGTGCTGTAAAGACCAGGGCGAGCAGTTAGGCGACTGTCTAGCTGAATGTTTTTCTCTGCCCACTCAATCACCCCTGGCGGCTTTTGGTAGTGCCAACGCAGTCGCGCCCTTCGATGCAGTTCCGACTGCGCTTTGGTCACAGCGCCGCCTCTACCTGACGCATGATCTGCCCCACCTCGTTCTCCACCTCTGCCTCAACCTCAACCGCTGGGCGATTGGCGCAGATCGGTGCCAACCGCTTTGCCATTCCTTTGAGCAGCGGGATTAGTGCGTTATCCCTTGCAGCCAGAATCTTGTCGGCCTCATCCACCGGCACCATCGTGCCCTCCGCTTGATCAATGTCTGGCCGGTCGCCCTTCATCCTGCGCAGTGCTTCCACTAGCTTTGTGTAATTACTGATCAGCTCTGAGCGATCCGCCCGCGTGTCGTCCTTGGCTGACTCCCCAAGGCTGGCCGCTAGATCCTCAAGCCGTTGGATCTCGACGTCCAATCCCCCGCCCTTGGCCTTGACCAGCGGCTGCGCATCAGCCTTCTTGCGCTGAAGGTAGACGGTCGCACGGGATTTTCCCGTGGCCGCCATAGCCCTCTTAACGTCGTGGTTTACTGGTCTAGCCATAAGACGCAACTACTACGGGGCCACACTCAAGAAATCGACGGCAG
>Ga0181358_1000322_pt1 | contig 21281 bp, 37 predicted proteins | sample Fa13VDMM110SD_FD_130096 | JGI IMG/M metagenome (GOLD analysis project Ga0181358, IMG submission 130096) | Freshwater viral communities from Lake Michigan, USA - Fa13.VD.MM110.S.D | ecosystem: Environmental > Aquatic > Freshwater > Lake | place: USA: Michigan | collected 2013-09-24 | reverse complement strand
GAATAGGACTATCTGCTATTAAATGGATCTCTGATGGAATTGCTTCTAAGATTATAAATAAAAGACCATTTAAAACATATCAAGAGTTTTATGATTTTGTATTTACTAAAGGCAGTGGGGTAAACTCTAGAGCACTATCTGCACTTAACGCTGTAGGAGCATTGGCTTTTACAGATAACTTAAGAGAAGATGTGTCAGTAAAAGAAAACTTATACGAATATCTAAACTTGCCAGAATTTAAAACTACAGTACCACAACATTACTACGCATACTTAGATGACGTTGAGGACTTTGAAGAGACTGGGGTATTTATTCTTATGGGTGTAATTAAAAACATTAAGCGTGGCAAGGGCTGGTCTCGTGTTGAGTTAATGGATTCTACTGGTATGGTTGGAATATTTGACGATGAAGAAACTAAGATAGAGCCAGGTAAGACATATGTTATGGCGGTAGCAAGTAATAGAATCATGGAAGCAGTTCCAGTAGAAGATATTAAAGATTCTTTAAATAATCCACTAATTAAGTTTTTAAATTATAAAACTTTACCCTATGGAAATGATGAGTATTATGTGCTATCATTTAAACCTAGAACAACAAAAACAGGAAAGAAGATGGCTAACATGATTGTTGCCGATGCAAGTAGAGATATGAAACCTATCGTAATATTCCCAACTAAATTTTCAGAGGGATTTATGAAGTGCGAACCAGGAAAGGCAAAGAAGATGACTTTTGAAATAACAAAAGATGGAACAGAAATACTCAGAGAGGTAGTAAATGGTTAATAAGATGGATAATAAAATACAAGGAATATCAACAGAAGATTTTCTTTCACAACTAGAACCTAGTTTAAGAAAAAGATTAAGTAATGCTACTGATGTAGAAATTACAAAACAAAAAACTCCAAGTCCTAGTTTAAACAATGCACTTAGAGGTGGCTTTGCATATGGAAGACAAGTTTTAGTTTGGGGAAATAAGTCTGCTGGTAAATCGTCTTTTTGTTTACAGATGCTTGGCGAGGCACAAAAAGAAGGAAAGTTGTGTGCATGGATAGATGCAGAGCAGTCCTTTGATCCTATTTGGGCACAAAAACTTGGGGTAGATACAGATAAATTAATTTACTCTGAAGCAAGAACTATTAATGATATGGTTGATGTTGCTACTCAACTAATGAAAGCAAAGGTAGATATATTAGTTGTTGATTCTATATCAGCATTACTACCTGCTATTTACTTTGAAAAAGACTCAGCAGAATTAAAGCAATTAGAAAATACTAAGCAGATAGGTGCAGAGGCTAAAGATATGACCAATGCAGTTAAGATGCTTAACTACGCTAATAATCAAGAAGGCAAAACATTGTTAGTATTGATATCACAACAAAGAAATAACATAGGTGCAATGTATGCTTCTCATATGCCTACAGGCGGACAAGCGGTTAAATTCTTTTCAAGCACCGTAATCAAACTATGGTCAAGTGAATCAGAAAATCAAGCAATCAAGGGTAAGATTACCGTTGGAGACAAGTTAATTGAATCTAAAGTTGGTCGTATTGTAAATTGGCATGTAGATTTTAATAAAACTGGTCCAGCATTTATTAGTGGATCTTATGATTTCTACTTTGGCTCTGAAGAAATTGGTATTGACAAAGTTGCTGATTTAGTAGATACAGCAGAACTAGTTGGAGTAATTGAAAAAGGTGGGGCATGGTATACAGTTTTTGAAGAAAGACTGCAAGGTAGAGCAAAAGTAATCGAATACCTAAAACAAAATCCAGATAAGTTAAAAGAACTTGAATCAAAACTTAACTCTTAAATACACTTTATATAATGGCAAATTTATTTGTCAAACATGTAAAGCAATAGTAGAAACAGCAAGGATGTACAAAGAAGCGCAAGACTTGACTTGGATGTGTGCTAACAAGCATCTATCCAAAGTTAATTTTAACGTAAGGGGATATTAATGAGTGAGCGTGGAGAACTAAAACGTATTGGTGCCAAGCCACACATTAATTCAGGCAGAGGACCAGTCAAGGCTGACGGATCGTTGGATGACTTCGTTGTAGATGTCAAGGAATACTCTAAATCCTATTCTGTTAGCCGAGACTCTTGGGCAAAGATAGTGTCAGACACAATGCAAGTAGACAGAAAAAAAGATCCTGTACTCATGGTTGTACTTGGAGAGGGAAACAAAAAAGTTAGACTTGCTATAATTGAATGGGAAGTATTTGAACAGTTAAGAGAGAACAATGGATAACACAGTAGATCTATTAAATAATGTAACAAAGTTTAATGAAATATCAGAGTATATGCAAGATGAAGAATTGACTAAAGCATTAGTTATGATTGCTAAGTTGATTGCTAATCCAGATATACCGCCAGCAAAAGCAACACTATCTATTACTCAATTACAAGCATACTCAGCAAAGTTTGCAATGCTTGCTGCTTGGTATTCACATGTAAAGAAAGATGAAAGAGCAAAGAAAAATATTTACTATACAGCAAGAGAAGCGGTAGACAAATTAGTGGATGCCCTTAAATACAATGTAAGGAACTTCTAGTGACTAAAAGACTAATGAAAAAAATTGTTCCAGTTAAAGAGGTTTCTAAAGAAGAAACTAAGATTGACACTAAAGCAATAATTAAAAAAATACACGAGGGGTATGAGCACAAACAAGGTACCATCTTTAAAAAAAGAGTAGGCTTTACTCCCTCTGGATTAACATATGGGGCTGGACATTGTCCAAGATTTTGGTATTTAAACTTTGAAGGAAATGATGCAGAGAATACAAATGATTGGTACTCAGTTGCTAATATGGATTCTGGTACCGATAGACACACTAGAATTGAACAAGCAATGGAAGATGCTGGAATATTAGTACATAAAGAGTTGTCCATTAAGAATAAAGATCCTATTATATCTGCAAAGACAGATGCAATTATTAATTGGGACGGTATGGAAATACTTACTGAAATAAAAACATCTAATGAAGAAGCCTTTCATAGAACTACTAAACCAAGAAACTATAATATAGAACAACTATTAATCTATATGAAGATATTAAAGAAGTCATTTGCCTTCTTGATATATGAAAATAAGAATACCCATGAATTAAAGTTCTTTCCTGTAAACTTAAATCAAAAATATAAAGACTTTATAAACTATTTCTTTGATTGGATGAGAACAGTTCAAAAGGCTTTTGACGATAAACAACTTCCAGAAAATCCATATAGAAATAAGTTTGAAAATAAGATATGTAAAAGTTGTGATTTTTTTAAGGTGTGTCAAACTAAGCCAGTTGGAGACATTAAGATCGAATCTAGGAAAAACCTTGAATGAACAAAATATGTCAATGGTGCGAAAAAGACTTTTTTACAACAAGTAAGAATCAGATATACTGCTCTGTTGATTGTAGAACTAATGCCACAAAACAAAAAATTACACAAAGATACCATATGTCTAAATTTAAAAGTAGATTTGGAAAGGAAAGAAGATGTGCTGGAGGGTGCGAAACTTTGCTAAGTGCTTATAATGATGAAACATTTTGCAATTCTTGTTTAGTTAATAATAAAAAGGTAGATAGATTTATTAAAGACATTAAGGATTTTTTTGATTATGAAAAAGAATAGACTACTAAGTATAGGACATCCAGATAAAATTTTAGCAATAGATGCCTCAACTAACTCTATGGCCTTTTCTATATTTATAGATAAAAAATTGCATAAATATGGAAAGATTAACTTTCACGGAAATCATGTATATGAAAAAGCAGGAGATGCTTGTAAAAAATTAATACCTTTTCTTAAAGATTTTGATATTGACGCTGTGGTTATTGAATCAGCCATCTATACTAATTCTCAAAAAACTGCTATGAATTTGGCATTGGTTCAAGGTGCAATAATTGGATCAGTTCAAATGTATAACCTTAGACCAGTATTGTCTTGCTCTCCAGTTGCTTGGCAAAACTGGATTGGAAATAAAAAACTTAGCAAGGATGAGAAACTAAAAATTAGACAAGAAAACCCAGGAGAGCATTCTTTTTCTTGGTATAAGCAAAAAGAAAGAGAGTTTAGAAAACAAAGAACTATTAACTGGGTAAATATAAATTTTGATACAAACATTGATGATGATGATGTTGCTGATGCGGTTGCAATAGGCTGGTATTCAAGTAACAACTGGTTTAAACTAGCAGAGGAACCTAAAAATGTTGACAAGGCTCAGGGATAGTGATAAAATGAAACTATATACAAGTAAGGCTTGGCTAACAAAAAGGTATCAAGTTGATAAAAAAACACCAGAACAAATTGCAAAAGAGTGTGGAGCATCTGTTGAAACTATATATGTATACCTTGCTAAGTTCGGTCTTAGAAAGTCAAAAAGGTAACCATGGCAGAATATCCTAAAGTAGATCTTGAAAAACAAGTTCAAGAAAGATTAGACTTTCTTAGAGACATATCTACTCAGGCACCTGCGGGTAGAAAGATATTAGCAGAATGTCTTGATATAGCAGAGTTATTAATAACTAAGAATAGATCATATGGTAGTTCATATAGCCATCCTATTAATATATTTAGTAAATCTGAACCTAAAGAGCAACTATATATTCGTATTGATGATAAACTTAATAGAATACATAAAGGTAAAGAATATGCATCAGAGGATACTATTTTAGATCTTATTGGATACCTCGTATTACTAAGGACGTTAGATGACAACAGATGATTTAGTAAAACACTTAGACCTTGTAAACCAAGTTGCTTCAGAGTATTTAAAGGGTTTTGATGCTTCTCAGATTTCAAATACCCTAGATATTCCACGCCCAAGAGTTATGGCATTGCTTAATGACTGGCGTTCTATGGTTTCAAACAATCAAGCAATTCACGCAAGAGCAAAAGAAGCACTTGCTGGAGCAGATCAACACTACTCATCTTTAATTAGAAAAACATATGAGGTTATAGATGCTGCAGATTCTAGTGCAAATCTAACAGCAAAAACAACCGCTATCAAATTGATAGCAGACATTGAAAGCAAAAGACTTGAGATGCTGCAGAAGGCGGGGTTGTTAGATAATAAAGAAATAGCAGAACAGATTATTGAAATGGAAAGAAAGCAAGATATATTAATTAAGATATTAAAAGATATTGCTTCTGATCACCCTGAGATTAGAGAAGAAATTATGAAAAGATTGTCAGAAATTCAAACTGAGGTGATTGTAATTGACAACAATTGATTTTAGTGAATTTTTAGAAGCATTAGATGAAAGTCCTTTTTTAGAATTTCCAGTAGATGTTAAAACATTTGTTACAAGTAAAGACTATTTAAACCAACCAGAGTTATCAGAGTATCAGTATACCCTTGTAGAATGCATGAGTCAGATATATAAAGAAGAAGATGTTCAAAGATGGTTGGGTAAAGAAGAAGGAAAAGAACATTACAAAAAATATACTAAGCAAGAAGTTATTCTTATGTGTGGAAAGGGTAGCGGTAAAGATCATACTTCTACTATTGGTTGTGCTTATATTGTATATAAACTATTATGTTTAAAAGATCCGTCAAGATATTTTGGTAAACCATCTAATGATGCTATAGATTTAATTAACGTAGCAGTAAACGCTCAGCAAGCAAAGAATGTATTTTTTAAAGGTTTTAAATCAAAGATTGAAGGATCTCCTTGGTTTGCTGGAAAGTATGAAGCAAAGGCAGACAATGTAGAATTTAATAAATCTATTACAGTTTATTCTGGACATTCCGAAAGAGAGTCTGCTGAGGGTTTAAACTTAATGCTTGCAGTTCTTGATGAAATTTCAGGATTTGCAATGGAGGGTGCTGGTGGTAACGATCAAGGAAAGACCGCAGATAACCTTTATAAGGCCTTCAGGGGGTCTGTAGACTCACGTTTTCCAGACTTTGGCAAAGTTATACTCCTATCATTTCCAAGATTTAAGGGTGACTTTATTTCTAAAAGATATGAAGATGTTATTGCAGATAAACAAACAATCATCAGAAAAAATCAATTTACAATTAACCCAACATTAAACGAAGAAGATCCAAATAATAAGTTTGAAATAGAGTGGGAAGAAGATCACATTGAGTCCTATAAGTATCCTGGAGTATTTGCTCTACGTAGACCAACATGGGAAATGAATCCAACTAGAAAGATAGAAGATTTTAAGTTAGCATTTTTTACAGATCCAGCAGATGCTCTTATGCGTTTTGCATGTATGCCAACAACTTCTTCAGACGCCTTCTTTAAATCAAGAGAAAAGATAGAAAAGGGTTTGTCAAATAGAAATCCATTAGATAGTGTAAGAAGATTTGATATTAACTTTAAGCCAAACCCAGATACGGTTTACTATGTTCATGCAGACTTAGCACAAAAACATGACAAGTGTGCCGTAGCAATAAGCCATGTTGACAAGTGGGTAAGTGTACAATCCTTTAATGACTATGAGCAGATTGTTCCATTTGTTGTAGTAGACGCAATTGCTTGGTGGGAGCCACATCGTGAAGGGCCAGTAGACTTAAGTGAAGTAAAAAACTGGATTATAGATTTGAGAAGACAGGGATTTAATTTAGGGTTAGTTACCTTTGATCGTTGGCAATCATTTGATATACAACAAGAATTAAAACAGGTAGGAATAAAGACTGAAACTTTATCGGTAGCAAAGAAACACTATGAAGACTTAACTATGTTATTCTACGAAGAAAGATTAGTAGCACCTCATATAGATATATTATTAGAAGAATTATTAGAACTTAGAATTATAGGAAATCGCGTAGATCATCCTAGAAAGAAGTCTAAAGATTTAGCGGATGCTATGTGTGGTTCAGTCTATAACTCTATATCAAATACTGAAAGAAATAGAGTCAAAGAAATAGATATACATACTTGGTCTCAAGGTGGAACTGATTCAGACAATGCAGATGATTTTTTTCCAGATAAAATTAGATCAAGTGCTTTAGATTGGAATGGAGGGTTCCGTCTTGTCTGATGAAGAGCGTTTAAACCAAGAAGATCTATCAAACATTATTTTGCAGTTAATAGAGATGGGGGCATTAGAGGTTAGAGGGTATGACTCTATTAGCAATCAATTTATATATAACCTAACACCTAAGTGCCAAGAAATAATGCCAGATCTATTTGAAGAGCACTTTAAAATGATCAATGAATTAGCATTTAGACTATGGTCAAAAGATATAATAGACCTAACCTTTGATAAAGACGGTATTCCAATGGTTATGCCTAAAGATATAGAATATACAAGATCTGTTATGTATACCCTCCCTGAAGAAGAAAGATTCTTTTTAGAAAATCTGTTAGAAAAACGTGAAAAAGATATGAAAGAATAGTGATATAATTTTACTATGCCTTATAATATTGTAAGAAATGCTCCTGGCTGTAAGGGCAGATATGGTGTAGTTGGCCCATCTGGATTAATTGGTTGCCACGATACAGAAGATTCTGCTAGAGGTCAACAAGAGGCCGTATACGCAGCAGAAGCAAATAGTAAAAAAAATCACTCAATGGAAGAGTGTAAAGATCAAAAAAACTGTCCATACCATATGGCGTCTTATCACGAAGAAGCAAACAAAAGTCAAGGTATTATTAAAATAGAAAATCCTCAAGAAGGCATGTTTGTAATGGGGCCATACTCTAAAGGAATAGCACATGGAAAAATTGAACATGTTATGAGAGATGGGGGACTTGCAATTGGATCAGAATTTGAAGTTATGACAACACCAGAAGACCCAGCAATATTAATAAGAATGTATGAACAGTCAAATGGTGGTTGGCAGGGTACTGATTTATTTACAGCATTTAAATCATCTGACGCAACACTTATTGGAACAGAGCAAGATATGCAAGAGCATTCAATGGATGAAGACATGGATGATATGGAAAGTTCTATGGACATGGAAGACGAAATGTCTAAAAGATCTTTAGAAGATTTAGATTTAAAACCAACAGACTCAATGGCAAATAATGCTCGTAGAGGTTTAGAGTTAAGAAGAAAATTTGGTCGCGGTGGTACTGCAGTTGGAGTTGCTCGTGCTCGTGATCTTATGAATAGGAATAAATTAAGTCCAAGTACAGTTTTAAGAATGTACTCTTTCTTTTCTCGTCATGAAGTAGACAAACAAGGTAAAGATTTTAATAACTCAGAAAGACCATCTAATGGAAAAATTGCTTGGCTTCTTTGGGGTGGAGACTCTGGCTTTGCTTGGGCTAAGTCAAAAAGAAATGCAATTATGAATATTAGATCACAAAAGTCTGACGGTATGTGGATAGACTCCCCATTTAGTTTACAAAAGTATATTGACAAAACAGACTACGACCTGTAGAATATATAATAGAAAGGGGCAGTGATGAATAGTGAAGAACCTACTGAGATTTTACAATCTTTGCTTCAGTATTATCGCTCTAAATGCTCTCAACTTGAATATGAGTTTTTATCATATAAGATCGTATCAGAAAAAGAACTTTCAAAACTTAGAAAAGAGTCTGTTTCAAAAGATAAACAAAGGTAAAAAGTTTTCTCAAATGCATAAACTTTTAAATAAGAATAGTGTTGATGTTGCTATTGTTGATAAAAATGCTTACTGGGTACATGATAATACTTTTTATGTAGCAGAAATAAATGAGTTAGGCGAAATAGATACAGATAATGCAAAGAAGATAGATGTATTTTCATTATCAAATAAAGAAGCAAAGAATTTACTAAAGATCCTAGATTCACTTACAGAAAGAAAGTAAAACTAAAATGGTTATTGCCGTAGAGGGGACCAAGTCCTTTTCTGATTATGATATATTTATGAGAGCAATGGGAATTGCTTTGACTAATAATACTGAATCTGAAATAACAATATGGTCTGCTGGGCCTCATACTATAAATAGTTTTACTGCTGCATTTTGTAATTCATCAGAAAACTTTTTAAAACAAAAAGGTTTTAAGATTAAGTTCTCAAAAGCACCAATATTTTGGGTAGCAGATAATTTATCTTACGTTAATTACTTTGCTTTTTTTAGTGCACCAAAAGAATCTTTGTCAAAACTTGCTCAACAAGCAGAACTATTAGAGAGTTGTGAACTTGGAATTTTTAGATATTAGTCTTAATACTTGGTCGATAATAATATTGTTTACACAAATTATATTCTTTACCTGTATGAGCCTAGCAGTTTTTGGGGGTAGAGGAAATGTACTATTATTTTCTTCTATAGTAACATCATTCATACTTAGTCAGATAACACTATTTGCATATGGACTTGTTACAAAGCAATTAGGATTTATATTAATACCTTTATATCAAATATTCTTAGTTATGATTACATACATATATATAAATAACTCAAATGTAGAATTAATGGAGGAAATAGAATATGATAGTGAGTAGTATAGAAAAAATGGAAAGAATAGTAGAGTCTAGTCCACATATTAAATGGGATGGATGGACTGTTGTTATTTCTATAGATGAAGATGGATACTCTGATCCAAATGGAGTATTTGCTGAAGGTATGTGGAAGAAAGAAAAAAGGTTTGAAATGAAAGAAACTGGTGTTTGGGATATTCCAGATAGGTTTTTGATATAAGTGTATAAATTTAACGACAAGGCATTATGTTTAAATATGGATACAAATTTATTTTTTGATAAATATGAAGAAAATAAAAATATTGCAAAAACTGTAGATTCTTTATGTGTTAGTTGTCCAGCACAAAGACAGTGCCTTGCATATGCCGTTAGCAATCAAGAATGGGGCGTATGGGGTGGAATATACTTTGAGAGTGGAAAGATATCTAAAGAATTTAATTCACATAAAACAAAAGAAGACTGGTTTAATACCTGGTCTGGCGCAGTAATAGATAGTTTATAATGTATACAGATCAAATGAAAAAAGCGGTAAGAACATTTAAGGCCCCAAAAGAATTTAAAATAGACATACTTGACTATGATGCCTTTCTTACGATACAATTCTATGAGAGTCAATGGAGACACTATAATGACTCAGAAAGATTTCAGTGCATTCAATACCTACAAAAGGTAAAGGGTGCTTTGGAAAAACTAGGAGCAAGGGTTTCTTTAGACCCTATCCTAGATGTAACATACAAAGATAAATAATCAGAGAAGAGAGAAGGTAAGATATGCCAGCAGTAACAACTATTGTGGGTAATCTAGTAAGAGATCCAGAGTCAAAAGAGTTTGGACCAGATAAAAATGTAACAAATATTCGTGTTGCATGTACAGACCGTATGCCAGATGGCAAAGGCGGCTGGAAAGACGGAGATACAGCATTTTATAATGTATCTGCATGGAGAAGTCTTGGAAAATATATGGCTTCTTCACTTAAAAAGGGCGATAAAGTTATTGTTCAAGGTAAAATTAAATACCATGAGTTTAAAAAGAATGATGGTACTAATGGACACGCTTATGAAATTGAAGCAAGTGACGTTGGTCTTGCACTTTATTCTAAAACAGCAAAAAAGGATGAATCTAGCAATCCTTGGGATACATCTTCAAACACAACAACAGTAAATACTTCTAACGAACCAGATCCTTGGTTATAATAAGATAGTATAATTGTAGAGGGTAGAGAAATCTGCCCTCTATTTTATTTATTAGGAGACAATAAATGGGAATGTATGTTCAATGGAAAGACGATAAGGTAAAACAATCATTTAAGCCTAAAAAATGGCAGCCAATGGTGCTTAATGGGAAAGATGCAATTGTTCCAACACAAGAAGGTCATTGTTTTTGGGAAGCACAACTACATTTGACTCTACCAAAAACAGGTAGACCAACATATGTAAAGATGAATTACTCAAGAGACTATAAAGGTAAAAACGATACTACTGGAACAAATACATATGCTATTCCAGACGGTGTTGACTCTATACAACTTACACTTTCATGGTACTTTAACGCTAATCCAAGCACACCAATTTCGTGCATGGTTTTTCATAACGGATCATCAGATATTGCTTCCGAAATAAGACAATTTAAAGGACTGATTCACTAATGGCATCACCAATTAAAGACGGAAAAATAACAACCAAATATAAAAAATTAGGTAAACTTTGGTCTAAAGGCTATCATACTGGGGTCGACTATGCGTGCAAAACAGGCACACCAATAGTTGCAGTTGCAGATGGAAAAATTGAACCAGCAAACTGGGGAAAATCATATGGAACTCAAGCAGTGCAAAAAGTTGCGGGTGGATGGGTAATTTATGCACATCTTTCTAAACTAGATGTAAAGCCTGGAGATAAAGTAACTAAAGGACAAGCAATTGGATTAAGTGGAAATACAGGAAATTCTTCTGGACCACACTTACATTTTGAAATGCGTGACAACATTCGTTGGTCAGCAGGAAAAGATATAGATCCAACAACAATTCTTAATTCATAAACATAACTTTATTTAATAGTAAAGTATAATGTAATTAGGCTTATTATATATAAGTCTTCTGGGGAAAAGGGGATTGTCCAAACATCTTAAAATAAGAATAATGCTTTTAACACCAATGTTGTTAGCATTATTCTTTTCTTATACCCCTGCAAATTCTACAGAAGAATTGCCACCAGATTCAAATGATGTAATTATTAATCTTGATCAATCGACACCGTCTGTAGATATACCTATAACTGTTATTAATCCTGTTGATGCAAGCATTACAACTACAAATGGCTTATCTAACAGTGGTACCTGGATTGATTCCTGGATCGAAGTTTGGCAAAATACCACACGTCTTGCTTATAATGACGATGGCCTTCACAGTGTTAGCAATGTGCTAGCATCTATTATTACTATTCCTTTACAGGCTGGCGAATACTTTATTCGTGCTACTTCTTGGAACTATATAGTAAGTAATGGAACACAATTTCCTATTGGATCTTACTTATTATCTACTAATTTAACAATACCAACACCTAGTCCTTCAATTACGGCAACACCAGAACCTAGTCCTTCAATTACAGCAACACCAGAACCTAGTCCTTCAATTACGGCAACACCAGAACCTAGTCCTTCAATTACACTAATACCAGAGCCTAGTCCAGATCAAACCCAAAATCTTGATCCAGGTCCTGTTTTCTTGCCCGAGATAGAACTGATACAGGAGCCACAATTAGAAGTAATAGAAGAGCAAATAGAAGAAATTTTAGTTGAGCCTTCAATAGAACCAACTCCTTTAATTGAAATTATATCAGTTCAAGAAGAAATTAATACTGCCATTGATGAACTAATAGTTAACGAAGAACAAATTTCAGATGAACAATTACAAGACATTACAGATTTACTATTAGATAATTATGAAGTTGATGAAGCAATGCCTATTACTGAATTATTAGATGAATTAAATGATGAGCAAGTATTAGAACTTTTAGAACAATTAGATGAGAATCAAGTAATTGAATACCGCGAAGGTGTTGAAATAGAAGCAGGTGTTGCAGTTATATTTGAACAACTATCAGATCCTACAGCCCTAATAGGAGAGTTATTTTCAAACCCAAGTCAAACTTTAGAAGCACTTGGACAATTGGGTGCCGACATGACAGAAGAGGAAAGAGAAGATTCACAAGATGTAGTTGTTGCTTCAGTTATTGCTACACAAGCAATTGCAGCAGCAATGACAGTAATACCACCAACCTCAAGTGCACCATCTAGTTCATCTGGTCCATCTGGATCTGGTGGAGGAAGTGGTGGAGAAGGAGGTGGCGGTGGTGGCGGCAGCGAGGGCGATAAAAAAAGCAATAGACTTAAAGAAAAAAGAAAGCCTAAAACTATGCAAAAAGTCCGCCATCATCGTAACAAGAGGAGGATGAAATGATAAAATCAGTATTAAAACGCTTTAAAGAAACTGTTCAAATAATTGAATCAATGTATCAACAAGCATTAAGGTTAGTTAAAATTATATGGGCATGGATAGCACAAGCACTTGTAGAAACATTGAATCAAATATGGACATTACTAGGTATGTTTGCAGCATGGCTTGTACTTGAAGGTAGTGCAAAAACTACCGTAGGGTATGCAATTATAACAACACTTACAGTATGGCTAATAACTATACGAATAAGAAAGGGGGAATAATAATGACAAAAGAAACAAAACTAGATGACGAGAAGGCAATGGGAACAGTCAGCGGTATTAAAAATATTCTACTTAGAATAATCGCTGTATTTGCAGCCAACGGTCTTGGAGTTATTGGTGCTGGTGCAATTATAGGTATCGATACTCTAAGTTCAATAATTCTTGCGGGAACTCTAGGAGTTGCTACGGTAGTTGAAAAACTAGCAAGAGGCTTCATAGACGATGGAAGACTCAGCATTAACGAGATCAATAATGCATTTAACTCAGTAGATAAGAAAGCAAATTAATACTGGGGGGAATCTAGTCTAGGAGATCTAGGGCTAGAGGTTTTTGGCTGGTGGGTTGCCCAAAACACCTTAAAGAGGTATAATTATACTATGTCAGATTCTAACTATTGTCAAGATTGTAAAAGATTAAAAGATATTGCTTGCACTTGTGGTATGTCCTTTGGGGACAAGATTAAGACTTCTAATATAAATTGGGCCTCTTGGTCTGATACTAGGAAATAACTTGACTTGGGAACTGTTGTTGACAATAGTTGTGTTTTGCTGTATGATGATATTTACAGAACCAGGAATCTACGACTATCTAAGAAAGAAGAAGTATGTTAGAAGACCCAAAAGCAAAAAGCATACACAAAAGTTTTATTAAAAAATTTGGACAAAGGGTAGACATAGACTATTTAAATACAGAAGATGTAGTTAAATACTTTTTAGAAGAGTCAGATAAATATGATAAACAAGTCATTCAACAAAGACTAGATAGATATAATGCAACTAAACGCTAGAGGAATTCCTACTAGATCATGTCCAGTTTGTGGTACTAACATATTTAAAGTCTTAGTTACATTTGACGAGGAATATAATATAGAAGAATATTTATTAAATTCTGAATGTGCAGAATGTGGAACGCTTATTACTGCACCAACACCATTAGATTTACAAGTATAAGGAGAAAAATGGCACAAAAGAAAACATCTGATAGAAATACTAACAGAGGAAATGGTAAGGCTATAAAGCAAAACCCTAAAGAACCTAATGTTGGTGCTACAGGTAAAAGTCGTGGCGGATATAACTTAATTAAAAGATCAGAAAAGGCTGCTGCATGGGATCCTGCAAAAAAACGTGCTGCTAGAAAGGCTCGTAGAAGAGCATCTAATCTTGCATACAAGCATGGCATTAGAACTGGTCAATTAAAGAAATCAACAGCAAGTGCAGATTCGTAAACACAAAGATTATCGTGTTAATAAACTTGCAGAGTTTATAGAGCATTTACAAGATGCTAAATATCACATAAAACCATTTGAAATGGCAGAAAATATAGTATTGTTTATGGATGATTTAAGAGGTAAAGATTATGCTCAAAAGATGTTAAAGCACTTAAACGAAGAAAAACAATATAGGGGTAAATAATGAAACTTAAAATAATAATACTATCATTAATAATATCCTTTCTACCCTCAGTATCTTTTGCTGAGACATATATAGAAAATAAGCACGGTAAAATAACATGGAGAAGTTGTAAACTATTCTATGTATATGACGATTATAAAAAAGATGAAATAATACCTACCATTAGATACATAGAGACTATATCTAATTTTACTTTTAGAAAATGGAAAAAATCTATGAAGAAGCAACCTGATATAGAAATATACCATTTAGGATCTAGTGACTCTAATGTGCTAGGAAGAACTATATTAATGGATAACTATAATAAAGCAAGAATAGATAATGTTTATATATCTATGTTTACAAAAAATCAAGATGTCTTGCTTCATGAAATGTTGCATGGAATAGGACTTGGCCATAGCGATGATCCAAACTCCTTGATGTATGGTTACGAGTCAGAAAATCAGGTATTGACAGAACAAGACCTAATAAATATTAGGAATATCCCCTGTGGAAGTAAGGTATAATAATATCATGTATGAATATCATGTAAAAAGGGTAACAGGAGTAGTAGACGGAGATACAATAGATGTTGAAATTGATCTTGGATTTAATATTTCCTTCTCACAAAGAGTAAGATTAGCAGGAATTGATACACCAGAGTCTCGCACTAAAGATTTAAATGAAAAAAAACTAGGCTTAGAGTCAAAAGAATGGTTAAAGTCTAAGTTAAAAGATGCAGAAAATATTATAATTAAAACTGAACTACCAGATTCTTCAGAAAAATATGGAAGAATTTTAGGATGGCTTCATATTAAGGGGTTTGATAAATCCTTAAATCAAATGATGATTGATGAAGGATATGCTTGGGGATACCTTGGCGATACAAAAGTAAAAGACTTTTCAGCATTATTAGCAAAGAGAAACAAGAAGGCATAAATGTTAGCAGACATAAAAATTATTGGTTGCGGCGGCGGTGGAGTTAATGCAGTAAACCGCATGGTAGATATGGGTTTATCTGGTGTTGAATTTGTTGCTTTGAATACTGATGCTCAAGCACTTTTAACAAGTCCAGCAAATATAAAACTAGACATTGGTCGTAATGTTACTAAAGGCTTAGGTGCTGGTGCTGATCCAGAGCAAGGAAGACTTGCAGCAGAAGAAAATATAGACGATATCAAAGATATAGTTTTTGGTTCCGATATGGTATTTGTTACAGCAGGTATGGGTGGAGGAACTGGAACAGGAAGTGCTCCAGTAGTAGCAAGAGCAGCAAAAGATGTTGGTGCATTAACAATAGGTATTGTTACAACACCATTTGGTTTTGAAGGCAAACAAAGAATGACAAAGGCTTTAGCGGGTATAAAGAAATTAAAAGAAAATGTAGATACTATTATAGTAATCCCAAATGAAAACTTATTAACATTATTAGATTCAAAAGTAACTATGAGTGACGCATTTGAAGAAGTAGATACTATCTTATTAAAAGGTATTGCTTCTATTACTGATTTAATTACTACCCCTGGATTTATTAACGTAGACTTTGCAGACGTAAAACGAGTAATGGAAAATGCTGGAACAGCGTTTATGGGCCTTGGCTTTGGTGAAGGCAAAAATAGAGCAGATCAAGCAGCAGAGTCAGCAACTACTAGCCCTATTTTAGATATTAATTTAAAAGGTGCAAAAGGTATTCTTCTCTCAATAGCATCAGCCTCTAATATTACGATGGCAGAAGTTTCAACAATAACAAGTGCAGTATCTGACAATGCTCATGAAGACGCAAATATAATTTTTGGTACAGTTGTTGATGAATTACTTGAAGATCAGATTCGTGTAACTTTAATTGCAACTGGTTTTGATGGTGAATAGTGTCAGAGTTGCTTCATCATTTTTATCATATATATTGTAAAGGCAATTGGGAAGTCCCAACTCAACAACACATAGAAGCATTACAAAAATATGGATTATTAAATAACCTTACATCTTTTCAAATAGGATTAGTTGGTCCACCAGAGAGAAGACAGGAAGTAAAAAATTATCTTAACTCTCTTAATATTAAATATATAGTTTGTAATGAAGTAGATGATGGATGGGAACAAGAGACTCAAGATAAGATGTGGGAGTTCTCTCAATTTAATGACGGCTTTGTTTTATATGCACATACAAAGAATGCAGTTAATATTAATCCATTACATATTAGATGGCGTAGATCTATGACCTACTATACCGTGGTTATTTGGTCTGAGTGTGTAAGACTTTTAAGCGAAGGTGTCTCGGCAACTGGAACTCACTATCTACCGTCATCAAATAATGAAGTTCATAGTATGTCTGGATTTTTTGCTGGCACATTTTGGTGGACTCATTTAAAATATATTAGAAAGTTTCCAAAACCCTGGAGAAGAGGCCGTCACGATGCAGAGGGCTGGATAGGATTTCTCAAGGAAACAGTTGAAGGCAATGGAGAACAACTTAGAATTCATGACTTTAACCCTAGTCACCCAGCAGCAGATTCGGGTATGAAAATAGAATGGTAGATTTACATCACTTCTATCATATATACTGTGGTCTTAACTCTATAGGACAAAAAGATGCTTGGAAAGAGTCTGTAGGAATACATATTGATTCAATTAAAAACTATGGACTAATTGATAAATTAAAAACTATACATATAGGATTAGTTGGTCCAGAGATAGATAGAAATGAAGTAAAGATATTTTTAAATGAAAAAGGAATTAATTATACTATTGTTGATGAAGCGGATCGTGGTTGGGAACAACTAACTCAAAATAAAATGCATGAGTTTGCTCAACTAAACAATGGATATGTTTTGTATGGTCACTCAAAGGGAAGTTATAATTTTAATAATCAGAATAGAGATTGGTGCAAATCCATGATCTACTTTAATATTGTTAAATGGCAAGATGCAGTAGAAAAATTAAATACCCATGACGCAGTCGGGTGCCACTGGTTTGATTTTAGTGGACAAGTAGGGCCTGGTGGACCACATACAGGACAAAGATGGTTTGCTGGAACATTCTGGTGGTCTAAACTAGAATTGATCAAAGGAATTAATCCACCAACAATGCTTTCAAGATGGGATGCTGAAGTTTGGATTGGAAAAATTTTAAATATAAATATTTATGATATTACTAATAGTGGTGGGCCACATCCAGGCAATATAATAACTACTTGGTAATACAGGCAAATCTATTAATAACTAATTCATAATCTTCTTGGCGATTCATATTTTCCATAGTAATACTTTCTATAGCATCTGCACTCTTTAAACACTTATTTATATACTTTAAGTAAGTTTTATTTTTCATAAAGTCAGCATGATCATTGTTAGATATATGTATACTTTTAACATAGTTTGAATCAGGAATAGATTCAGATTCAATATATTCATTTCCAGTATCAAAGTGAGCATAGATATTATCTATGTTTGACTCTTCTATAAACTTATTAATATAACTAGATTCATACCCAAAGTTATTATTATATACCCTTGCATTATTTTCTAAACAAAAAGATACCCCACGCTTAGCAAATATAGATGATACAAAATCAAAAAATTTACGATACTTGTCCACATCATCTCCCCGCCTTGTTGAAGGAGATCCATAAACAACATGCTTTGCCCCAAGCATAGAAGCATAAACAGCAACCTGATCAAAATGCTTTGATAGATAAAGGTAGTCGTCCTTGTTGAGTTTACATATCTCAAAGTCTAGTCCAAAAGTAATGCTTTGAAATGAATTAACCTTTAACCCAACCTTTTTTATTATAAACCTAAGATCCTCAATATCCCTTACTGATATATCCTGCCATTTTTTATCTAATACATAAGTAAGAGGTAGTTCAATATATTCAAATCCATATCTTTTTACTGTATGCAATACTGTTTCTAGTTTTTCTTCCTCAAGAAGACTTAGCAATGATACCGATTTTATCATATATAAATGCCCCCATATCTTCTAGTACTTCCTTCTTGCTAATTAAGTAATTTGAATCACTATAAGTTGTTTTCATATCATAAACTACATCAGCCTTTTCAGCATAATTTTTTGATTTATAATTAAACAGATCAAAAACCTCTTGGTTGGTTATGGGCTGGGTAGCACAGTTTAAAATTTTTATATCTTTAGTTTGTACAAAACTAATCATTTGTTGTACAAGACTTACATTTATCCATTGTAGTTGGTTGTGAGGATTGACTGTGTCAAGGTAGTCATAGTTTTTAGTTATTAAATCAAAAAGGATGTTTTTCTTCATACCTTCACCATAGACCGTAGGAAGCCTCAAAATGCGGTAATTTAGCCCTTTTAAGGCATCTTCTAGCAGTCTCCTATGGTTGCTATAGGGTTGATCAGAAAATGTCTTATTTAGTTCAAAATTCTCATTCCCCTCTGAGTAGTCAAATATGTCACAAGTAGATATGTGTATTACTTCATTAGCAGTTGATGCCTTTATAGCCTGTATGAGTCTAGAGATTTTTGCTAAATCATCTTGTGGATTTTTATTTGCTTGCCACTTGACGGCTGAAGGTGCTGCAATTATTAGGGTATCGTGATTAACATCTGCTAATTTATGTATATTTTTAGAGTTATAGATATTGCCTATTTGTGTGCCATAGTCTTTTACTAACTGTTGACCTATAAAACCTGAGTATCCAACTAAACTAATTGCCATCAATTTCCCTCTTAACTAGTTCATAGGTAGATACTATAGATGAAATCTTACCACAAAGTACTGATATCACACAACCATCTCTTACAATTGATGTAGTCCTAAGATCGTTGGTATCATGTCTAAGTTTTACTTTGGGAGATAAATACAGTTCTTTTAAGGGGGTAGAACTATTTACCCCTTTAAAATACTCTGAACAATGATTTAATAGTTTGCGTATATCAGATTTAAGCATAATATCTTTATATATTAAATCTCTTCTAAGTTTAGTTATAAACTCTTTGTAATATGCAGTTTTAAAATATGGGGTATAAGAAACACTAGATAGAGTTATATCACCTAATCCATTCTGATAGGCTGATACATATTTACCATCCATAATAGTAATACAAACATCTTCTTTAAAAAAGTTCTCTACAATTGGGATAATGCATATTTCATATTTAAGATCAAGCATTTTATCTCTTGATACTATACCAAGATTAGGGCTATTGTATGTGCAATTTATTATGTAATCATATTTTTCATCATCTATCTTGTTGCCATCAATTTCAGTGATATTTCTTTTAACTTTCAGGGATATATTTTTAGAGTTCGTAATCCTTTCTTTAAAGTATTCGTATGCCTTCTTTAAGTTTATAACTTCTTCTGTGTTAGATATGCCGCCCTCAATTAGTTCAGTATTTACAAAAGGCTCAACCTCAAAGTTATCTATTTCCCGAAAGGGTATACCAAAACTTTTATATTTATTAATGTAATCTTCTAAGTTTACCTTACTATTCTTTTCTATTAAATAATAGTTATCTTTAACGGGAGATATTAAATCATGGTACTTATCCTTAAATGATTGATAGTTGTTTAAAATTTGATCTATAGTCTCATTTGATCTTGGATAATGAAATCCTTTATGAATCCTATGTTGATTATTAGATGCAGCACCTTTAAATATATCGTTAGACTTTTCGTATAGGTCTATCTTTATATCTGGATAGTCTTTTGACAACTCTAAGGCAATGGAAGATCCATAAAATCCAGAACCAATTACTGCAATTCTCATTACACCGTCACATTCATTCTAGGTTGGTCACCATGCCAGTTTGACTGTGCTTTGTATAAATCTAAATATTCAAAATATCTAATTCTTCTTGGTGTAGAGGTTCCGTATGGATTCTCCATTGTTATGCTGCCATTTCTGCTGCCACATAGTTGAGAAAAGTTTCCATCAGAATACTTTAATAAATGATCTTCGTTATGAACTCCCCAAATCTTTTTATCATGAATTATTTTTGGATCTGTTGAAGTATTTTTGCAATTTAAAACTCTGTCAATTTGGTTAAATAACCAAGATATTTTGTACAGCCCAATGTTCATAGATACGGTTATGTCTAAAGGGCACGTATCTCTATCATCCTCTGGAAAATATTTTTCTAAATTAAACACAAAATTAGGACCAACCCAGCAGGTATCGTGAATATAAAATATGTAATCATAACCCTTGTAAAACTCCTGGTTTTCAATTATGTGAATCATCGGGGTATATTCAAATGAATTTTGCTGTTCACAATAAATCTTATCTATACCAAACTTATCTCTTAACTCTACCTCTTTACTAGATGCCTCTATAGGGTCTTGAAAATCACCCACAACTAACAAAATGCTATTTTTATCTATTCCAGCCTCAAGTAAAGACCATATATTCTTATCTATAGTTGTTTCATAAAAGCCTTTGCAGGAAGATACAGCAAAAAGGACATTATAGTTTTTTATTTTCATATATTGTCAATTATATCAGTGCGTGATATAATATTATGGTTACCCTGCCAAATGGGGGGTAGCAAAAATACTCGCTGAAAAGGAGGCAAAAACATGGTAAGTTCACTAATGCGACAAATGCAATTAGAACCTTTTTTCTTAGGTTTTGATGATGCATTTAATCAGTTGATGGGATTAAAAAATGACCTCAACAAACATATCTCAAATTATCCACCTTACAACATCAAAAAAATTGATGACAACGAATTTGAATTAGAATTCGCTGTTGCTGGTTTTGATAAAAAAGATGTCAAGGTCATGATGGATATGGGCAAACTCCGTGTTTCTGGAACAATTGGGGAAAGAGAAGAT
>Ga0181358_1000320_pt1 | contig 21408 bp, 23 predicted proteins | sample Fa13VDMM110SD_FD_130096 | JGI IMG/M metagenome (GOLD analysis project Ga0181358, IMG submission 130096) | Freshwater viral communities from Lake Michigan, USA - Fa13.VD.MM110.S.D | ecosystem: Environmental > Aquatic > Freshwater > Lake | place: USA: Michigan | collected 2013-09-24 | reverse complement strand
ATTAATATATAATTTCGATTTGGGGAAATTTATTTTTTAAGAGACATAAAAAAAGCACCTTTTCGGTGCTTTCACTATATTTTTATTTTTTTAATTTCATTTATTTTATTACAAGTAAATAATTTTTTTCAAGATTTTTTCTGCTATTTTGTGATTTATCTCCCCAAGCATCGTCTGCTACTATATATTTGTCTCCAACTATTTTAACTATTTCACCAAACTGACCGCTGTATTTTGTAACTACTTGATTTCCTACTACGACTTTAGTTTTTGCAGTTATATATGCAAATTCTCCTTTTTTTAATCCTTTTTGGACATAGTATACATAATCATCAGTTGATTCAACGCTTTGTGCTTCTTCAACTTCTTTTGGAGCTTCTTTCATTGTTCCACCAAATTTTTTCTTAGCTTGAGCATAAGTCATTGCTTTACTGTCACCTATGGCTACCATATCGGTTGGTTTCAATTTATAGCCTTCGTGTTCTTTTTTGAAATAGTTTTCATCTGAAAACCAAATTTCATCTCCGTCTTTTTTCACATTTTTGGCTTCTTTCAAAAGAGGATTGTTCTTTATATACTTGTTGTAATCGAATTGTTGCATTTGTTTTTTTTTATACTTATAAATATACGAAAAAAAAGAAAAGCGCCCGTAGGCGCTCTCTAATTTATAACTGTTTTATTTTACATTCCCATCATTCCCATTCCTCCATCATCAGCTTTCTTATCTATTTTTTCAAACACAACTGACTCGGTTGTCAAGATAGTTCCTGCAACAGAAGCTGCATTTCTTAGAGCTGTAATAACAACTTTTGCTGGATCGATGATTCCTGCTTCAAACGCATCTACTACTTTGCCATTCTTGGCATCATAAGTAGCATTCTTTAATTTGGAAGTATGAATGTCATGAGCTACGGAATACCATTTATCATTTCCTGCATTCTCAAGAATCTTCATGAAAGGCGCTGCGCATGCCATGCTGACAATTTGTAGACCTTTGTCATTACTATCTTCTGTGCAATCAAGCACATCATATAGAACAATACCACCACCAGGAACAATACCATCTAAAAGAGCTGCTTTGGTTGCGAAAAGCGCATCTTCAACGCGATCTTTTTTCTCTTTGATTTCGATATCTGAATCTCCGCCAACCGAGATGATTGCAACTCCACCAATTAGTTTTCCTAATCTTTCTTGTAGTTTTTCTTTTTCGTAGAAAGAAGTTGCTTTCTCGATTTGATCTTTGATTTCGTTTGCTCTTGTAGAGATCACCAGTTCGTCTCCTTTGCCATCAATAACCGTAGTTTGATCTTTACTTACTGTTACCATTCTTGCGCGGCCAAGGAACTCGCCAAGCTGATTGGGAGCGATCTTGTCAAGCTTGTGTCCTTTGTCTTTTGACATTACTTGTCCGCCTGTTAAAATTGCAATATCTTCCATGATAAGAGTTTTTCTCTCTCCAAAATCAGGTGCTTTAACTGCGCATACTTGAACGATGCCTCTCATTTTATTTACAATCAAAGTTGCCAAAGCTTCATCACCGATGTCTTCAGCAATAATCAAAACTGGTTTGTTTTCTGAATTTGCTTTGGTTAACACTTGCAACAACTCTTGCGCCGTAGTGATTCTGCCATCATATAAGAAAATGTATGGATCTTCTAATACAGCTTGCATTGTAGTGTTGTTGGTAGTAAAGTAAGGAGATTTATAACCTCTGTCAAATTGCATACCTTCAACAACTTCTAATTGAGTTTCACCTGTTTTTGATTCTTCGATAGTAACTACTCCTTCACGACCAACCTTTTCAATTGCCGTAGCAATAAGTTCTCCAATTTCTGGATCATTATTGCCTGAGATAGTAGCGACTTGTTTGATTTGCTCTTCTGTAGAAACATCAATTGACATTGCTTTGATTTTCTTTACAGCTTTTTCAACCGCAGCATCGATTTGCTTTTTAACAGAAACTGCATTTACTCCTTGATGGATTAAAGTCAATCCTTCTTCAACCATTTTGGTTGCCAAGATTGTAGATGTGGTAGTTCCGTCTCCAGCTTCGTTAGCAGATTTGATACTTACTTGCTTTACAAGTTGTGCGCCCAAATCTTCTACTTCATCTTCTAATTTGTGAAATGCTTTCGCAACTGATACGCCGTCTTTTGTAACTTTTACTTCACCTGTTTGTTCTTTGATTAGAACTGTACGACCACCTGGTCCCAAGGTAGAAGATACTGATTGATTCAATTTTTGAATACCTGTCAGTAATTTTTCTTTTAGATCTTTTCCTGATAAATTCTGTGTTGACATAATTTGTTTTTTAAATAACTTGTGATAAAATTTCTGTTTCTTTGCAAATGAAATAATCTTCTCCTTCGATAGTGATTTTCATTGCGCCTAATTTTGGAATTAGCACTTTCATGCCAGATTGTAATTGGCTTTCTACGTTAGTTCCGCTATGCCAATTATAGGTAGCACTAGTTGCTACTACTTCTGCCATTTCAGGGCGTTCTTTTCCCAAATCAGGGATAATGATGTTGCCAAACGTCTCTTCTTGAGATTCGATGGGCTTTAGAATGACGTTGCCATTCATTGGTTGTAACTTGCTCATATCTGTGTTTTGTTTTTTAAATTGTTTCTGGTTCTAGATCAATAATGGCTTCGCAAAAATAAATGAGATCTTCTTTTTTAAAAGCAATATCTGCACCTGACCAAAGTTTTAGAAACTCTACGTCTTTGCAATATTCCTCTCTTAAGATTCTTTTTACTATGAAAAGTGAATCATTGATTTTCAAAACTTGTTTTGCTCCTATTGTCATAACTATTACGGTAGGCTTGTAATTTATTTAATTGATATTTTCTTTGGTTCTTTTGAATCTGCATAAGGAACGTCTATTACGAGTAGACCTTTGTCCATTTCTGCAGTCAATTTTGATAAATTAAATTTGCTAGCTACTTTCCATGCAAGATCGAAAGATCGCTTAGCGATGCCTCTTTGAATGTAATTTTTTTGTTCTGCTTCTTCAGCTTTTTCGTGGGAAATTCTTAGTGTATCGCCATCTACTGTGATATCGAGATCAGATTTTTCTAATCCTACGACAGCGAGTTCGAATCGTAAACCTTTGTCTGTTTCATAAATGTCAACTGGATAGTTGATTTTTTCTTGAATTGGATTGAATCTTGAGTTTGTATCAAAGAAATTCTTCCATACAATGTCTAATGGGTCCATTGCCCATGATCTGTTTAATAGTTGTGTCATTTTTTAGTTTTTTGTGCTCCCATCAGGTGAGCGATTAATAATTGTTTTTCGTAACCAAGACCTACCGTATCTTGCTATTTATCTATAAATATATATAACTTTAGATTATTAAAAAAATTTTAGTTTTTGGTGACATAAAAAAAGCACCGAAAAGGTGCTCTTACTAAGATTTTATTTTTTTTAATATCCTTTATACCAATTTTTATCACCGTAATGATAGTTGTCAAATGCCAAGAGAAACAATCTCAATGCTTTTACTTTGTTTAACATATCTGATCCATCAAAATAAACTCTATTTACTTGAGCTTCTAATTTACCAGTACGAATATCATCTACTTTAAAGCTGTCTCTTGGAAACAAGCTTGCAAAAGTAAATACATCTCGTGATGTTAATCCACTAGCTTTTACAGCTTCTAAAGCTGCGGCAATTTCTGGGTTATCTTCAATTATATTATCAGCATTTCTCTTTAAAAAATTTAAAGCATTTGCTAGTTTTGAATTGGCAGCAAAAGCTTCATTGATTTTTGATTCATTTATTATAGTCAAGTATATCTTTGGTTCGTCTACAGATCCGTCATTGAGATCAACTGCAGTTATACTTGCAGGTTTTCCTTTATACATGAATGCTTTATCTGGTGCTTTTAAGATAAGGTCTCTATATTTTTTATTGGTTCCTAATTTATCAGAATCTAATTCTTTGCCTTTTAGAGTTATCTGTTCTGCAGAATCTATGTCAATTTCTATATCTTTCTCTTTATTTTTAGCTTCATTCATTGAAGTAGATCCTCCTTCGAGTGCTGCAATTACTTGTTCAAAATCTGATCTTTTCCACTCTGGATAATAATCTGTTTTAATGTCTGCACTATCGCCTTGAGCCATAGAATAGAAATCGTTTTTTGCTAGTTTATTCCAAATATACATATCTGATTGGAATTGCTTTATTGTTCTTGCAATCTCTTGAGGACTAGCGCCGGGACCTTCTTGGTAATCATATGAATAACCTGATCCTTCTTCGTCATTAAATGTTTCACCCATCCAATCAGCATCGTCATCGCCGGTCATCTGTCTTGTAGGTATATCTCCCTCTCTCAAAAGAGGATTATTCTTTAAATACTTGTTGTAATCGAATTGTTTCATTGTTTTTTTATTTTTTATTTTTTATCTCCATGTCATTTTACGACCATATTCATCTGTCATTTCAATATTATACTTATCAACTATTATTTTCTTGGCGCCTTTTCTAAATGGGTCCATACCTTTTGGTACAAAATCTCCTAATTCGTCTAAAAGATGATAATATAGATCTGATAATTGATCTGCATTAGTTAGCCTTGAAGCATAAGATATTTCTTTACGCATTGATAATTGTTCTTCTGCAGATTTAATTATATTTTTTGCCAATGCAACTATCTCTAATGCGGCTTTTTTGTAGTCATTATCTTGACCTATTGCTTCACCCATAAAGTCAGTATCAGGATCACCAGTCATTTGTCTTGTTGGAGTTGTATCTTGAACTAGACTCACTAATTTGGTTGCGATAGCTCTTGCTTTCGGTCCTATATGACCATATGCTTCTACTGTATCTAATGCATCTTCAAAAGTCATGTCTTGAATTTCCATCCAATCTCTTTCTGATAAAATATCATCAAGTATGTTTTGAGCTTCTTCATAAACATCTGTATCAGGTCCGATAAAGCTCTCTTTCAAAAGAGGATTGTTTTGCAAATATTTGTTGTAATCGAATTGTTGCATTATTTTTTATTTTTTTTATTATCCAACCCACCATTTTCTCGTATCAGGTATATATTCAATATATGGCGTAGTTCCTTTATAGTTGCGATCTTTGATTGTTATACCTCCCCAACCTGATTTAAGTTTCATTCCAGCAACTTGAGCGACTGTCAAGAATTGCTCTCTTGATAGTTTTAACATATTTAATAAATCTTGAAGCTCTTCATCTTCATATGGTCTACTAATAAAACTTTTTAATGTTGCTACGGCTTTATTACCTTCAGGAGTACTTACAAACGCTTCTGCGTCTTCTTCTGCTTGGGGATCGTCTGTAAACTCTTTCAAAAGAAGATTATTTTTTAAAAACTTATTGTAGTCGAATTGTTTCATGTTTTTAATTTACTTTTTCAAATTTTGAAAATGCAAGAGGCCAATCTAATATATTGATCCAATCACGTTTAGTTAAGTTATTTGGATCTTCCACTTGCGCTTGGTTCCACATTTTTCTGCCCTTCCAATTAAGAGAGTCTGCCATTGTTCGTGGATTTACTGTCCAAAGACCAACTACATTTGGTTTATTTGGATTTTTACTTTTAGCTAAAATATAATACTTAGATTCTTCGTCGCGTGCATCAGTATATCTGAATATGTCCCCTAATTTATAGGTTGATGATTCTTTATCAGCTTGCTGTTCTTCTTCATTACCAATATATTTTTTTATTGTATCTATCATATTGTCTTTGTCAGAGTAGTCATGCCATTTGATTCTTTTCTTCAAATATGGACTATACTTATTTATTGCTGCCATAATCTGTTCTGAACTGTAAGTACCATCTGGATTATCTGGTTGCATAAGACTGGGCAATTTGTACGCCAAATCTTTTATAGGAGACAATATAAAAGAACTATATTGTGTCTCTTCTTCTTTTAAAAGTGGATTGTTCTTTAAATACTTGTTGTAATCGAATTGTTTCATTGTTTTTTTATTTTAATTGTTCCAAACTTGAATCTGATACTTTGCTATATCTAAAATAGTTTTTGTTGCTTTATTTATTTGTTGAGGAGTCGCATCTGGAAACTCTTTATCGAATTCTATCAACATCTTTTGTATTGCAGGCGCAATAATCTTTTTGTAATTCTTTGATATAAAGTCGTATGCTTCAGATTCTGGATTCGTGCCTTCTTGAAAATTTTCATTTAGCAGCACATTGCGTTTTCTATATTTGTTATAGTCGAATGGTTTCATGCTAATAAATATGTAATAATTGGCTTCTAGTGACCGTCTCTAAAGTTTTTTGCAATCTCAGGAGGCGCTTTAAGAGCTATGCTAAGTTTAGTAGTGTTTTCCATAAGATCTTTAACTAGTTGAGCGCATTGTTTATCATGATCGTGATCTACTTCTACTATGATCTGATCATGTATTTGAGCGCAAACCCAACCTCTAATGCCTTGATTTGCAAGTTCTCTGTTGATTGCCAAAGCAGCTCGGTTTACTATAGATGCTGATAAGCCTTGGATCTGTACATTTTTCGCATTATTAAGACCATTTATAAAGTCTCTTGACAAATTCATTATCTTTTCTTTGCCATACTTATATTCTAATTGTTTCTTAGCATTCCAATCTTGCATTGCATTTCCAACAGCGTCAAAGATTTGTTTTACTTTAGGCAGATGTCGTATACGACCAACTTGGGTTTTAACATAGCCAAGATTACGAGCATCATTTTCAGATCTTTCCATCCATTTTTTTAATTCAGGAAATCCATTTAGATAACCATCAACAAGGTTTTGAGCTTCTTTCTTAGGAACATCTATATTCTTGCCAAGAGCATAAGCACCCATACCATAAGGAATACCAAGAGAGTATGCTTTTGCTTTGTTTCTTACTGCTGGAGCAAGTTTACGAAGATAGTTATCAGCTTTTTTGTCTGGGGAATATTGGTTTAGCTTCTCTGTTTTAATAGCAATAGTGGAATAGAAATCCCAGTTATTTCTAAAAATATCTTTAAGACCTTCATCACCAGAAACATGAGCAAATACGTGAGGCTCAAGAGATTCATAATCGCAATCAATAAAGATATTATGCTCATCAGGAATAAAGAATGCTCTAACCAAATTATTGTATTGTAAAACAATTGGATCATCATCGCCTTCTTCTTTTACTTTAGGTAGCTGTTGAGCATCAGATCCATAACGACCAGAAACTGTACCGTGTTGTTTGTAGTAAAAGTAATAACGACCATCTTCTTCACCATCTAAGAAACGGTCTATGTATGTAGAACTTATTTTAAGTAGTCTATTATATATTCTCAAATATCTAGCCCAATCACACTTATCAAATATAGATTCTATGAAAGAGTCATCAAATTGAGGTTTACCTTTTGCAGTATTTGATTTAGGCTTCATGCCTAAAGCTCCAAATGTAATTTCACCTAAGTGATCTTTGGATTGTATATTAAAGAATTTGCCATCATTATCTTCTTTCCAGAGTTTAACACAGATCTTAATAATCATGTCTTCTTCTAAAAGATTTTTGTCGCCACTAAGTAAGAACTTTTTCTCTGCTGATTCTGGCAATCTACTTACATTTGCTTGAGTTATGCTATACTTTCCAGTTTTTTCAGATTTTGGAATATCTAATTGCATTTCTTCTATCAATCTTTGAGCAAATGTGCCTTTATGATTAGGTGGAAATGATTCTACAGCTTTTAATATAACCCACTCTTGTACTCTAGAATCAGATAGCAAAGACTTCATAATAAGATCTGAATACTTCTTGAGCTCTATTGAGATTGTTTGTTTAGACTCTTTGATAAGATCAATATCAATCTTAACGCCTTTCTCTTCCATTGGAATAGTTACTTCTCTGTAAAGAGGCATAACTTCATCTTCGAAGAAGAATTGTTCGAGGCCCTCTGATTTAAGAATTTCTATAAAGTGATGATAGATTCTAAGTGTAAGATCAGTATCTGCTGCGGCATATTTACTTAGAATATTTATATCAGCTTTCCAAATCTCATAGTTTTCTTTAGTGATTTGACCACCATTGGTTTTGATCGATGTCTTTAATTCAATTTGCTCTTCATTAGCTTCTGCTTCTACATCAAGACCGATTTCTTTCTGGATAAGTTTGGCAATGGACTTTAGTCCAAAAGGAGTACCAGAACCAAATCCAGCGCCTTCTTCTTTTACTGTATGTACTAGCAGCACAGTATCTACATGCAAACTTGGCACAAGATCTATGCCATAGAAAGCTTTAACAAATCGACAATCGAAACTCGCATTGTGCATCACAAGCTTTTTGCCGATCAATAAATTTATACATTTTTTTGCTAATTCATGGCAATTATGGCCATCTATAAAATTATCTTGAAGATCATCATTAGTAAAGATCATAGTTGGCAAATAGTAACCAGTACTAATTTTTGTACTTATACTAAAACCAATGATTTTACCTTTTCTGGGATTTAGACTGTTTGTCTCTGTATCAAATGAGATGAGATCATTTGACTTAATTTCAGAGATCATAACTTTTAACTTGTCGAGATTGTCGACTAATACGTAACTTTTTTCTTGCATAACTATTTAATTATAATTGATTTAATCTAATTTTTTATCTTCGCATTTCTTGTATGGAAATAGTTCATTGAGTTTTTTTTGCCTACGAGTGCATCCACAATCTTCTATTCCTATTGATTCTGTTAAGGATTTTACTAATTTATCTAACTTTAGTAAATGTGTAAAGTCCGCGATTGTGTCTCCTAGGCCTTCAGCTTTTTTCTTTTTTGCTTGCTTCATCAGATTTAGGGTGTTTTAACTTTAATAATTCTGCTGCAACATTTACGGTTAACGTTTGTATTTGAGCCCATATACTATCTATTTCAGATTTTAAAGAATCTATCTTTTTCCACTGAAAAATTTGTATAACCATTAGGAATACTATTATAGATATATATACATTTTCTGGGCTTATTGTGAGAGTCATATCTTATTATTTATATAAAAGTAAGCATTATTTTTTTACTTTTTTAATTTATTTTTTTGGTCGATTTCTGTATTTCCTTTCGTGTGTTTTGGCTCATATGGGCAGTGCCTACATTTATTTCCACAACAAGTTCCACGTTCTAAATGAAAAAGTGCAGTAAAAACTACTGCACCATTTTCTAAGTAATATTGTTTATTTTCTACGAAATCTTTCATGTTATTTTATAGGGCATGCTCCTGTAGCGCACTCATCTATTGTCATATCATCTTCTTTGATTTCTACTGATGTAATTTGAGTAGTTTTACTGTACATCTCCTCATATACTTCTTTAGTAATTGTTTCATATGGAGCTTGGTCGAATCCATGTCCATAATATAATAAGAATGATACAGTTTTCATCTCATGTCTAAAATGCTCTTTTAAATATGCTTTGATGTCTTCTATATCTTCTTTTCTATAATAGACTGTACAACTTACAGAATTATCAGACCACTCAGCTTGCATTTTTCTAACCATGTCCATTTGAGTTCTCCAATCAAAATCAGCAGCAACTGGAGTGGTTTCTGGAAGTTTACATGGAAATGATACTACCATTGTTGCTTTGTCTTCGGATCCATCAAAATTTCTTTGGTATTCTAAAGGAAAACCATGCTTTCTACAAACATCTATTAATGGAGATTGACTTGATATTCTTACTCTTCTAATATAGTATGGTCCAGCTGGATTCGGATGCACTCCAGGAGTAACTCCAGCAAGCAAGCTTAGAGTACCACTTGGTTTTACTGTGGTTAATTTAATACTTCTTGGAAATCCTTTAAGATCTGAATACTGATTATCATATTCTCTTAACCAAACATAAGCTTCTTTCAACCAACTTCTTTGTTCTTCTGTAGCTTGCAATATACCAGTCATCCCTATACCCATTCTCATGTTCTTATTTACGATAGTTTCGGTTTCTTTAAGAGAACAATGAAGTGCTAAAGAGTGCTTACACATTCTATATGCATACATCAAAGATTCTTTTAACTCTTCGTAATTTTCAATATTAGGTAAGTAGATTTCAGCTAAGCAACAAGTTTCAAAATTTGCTAGTGATTGTTCTGCGCATGGGTTAAATCCTTCTACATCAGGATCGGGGTATTGAGTTTCTCCTGTTCTGCCAACAGATCTTGCTAATTCTAAATTAATTAATCCGTACGGTTCTCCTTGATTATATGTTTCCCAAAATTCATTAGGTATATCATCTATATTTTCTGGTGATACTATCGAGTTATTACTCATAGATCTCCAATTAGGAATTGATCCTAAATCCCACCTTTTTGCTTTTAAATATTCTAAATCATCGTAATCTCCAATAGCGATCTGAGCTGACCTGCGCACATTACCAGCAACTACTACAAAACCAATGATATTCATTATATCTAAACAATCAATAGGTCTGAGCTTCTTATTTGCTCTAGAGTTTAGTATTCTATTTATCTCAGTAATTCCCCAACAAAGATCTTCTGGTCCAGAAGCAGTACCACCAAATCCTTTGATTAAAGCGCCTTTAGATCTGATACAAATTGTAGAATACGTGAATCCTTCGCCACCGTAAAAGTGAGCTTTAAGTACTCTTCCAAGTAATTTAACCCAACCTTCTCTAGAATCTGGAACTATATAATCTGCATCGCCAGTATCTTTTCTATCTATTTTTATCTTGCCTTTTAGTTTTGGCAATTGATATACATTGTGTTTTTGAATGTTGTAACCAACTCCAGAGCCAAGCATTAACATTTCAAATGCCCAAGTAAATGGTCTGATAGGTGAGTTTACAACTGTAAAAGCACAGTTTTGTAAAGATGGCAATCCAAGTTTATCGACTGTTTTTGTTCCTAATTGCCACATAAATCTTCCAGCGGTAGAAAATTTCAAGTTCATACGTAATTCTGCGTATCTCTTTTTTTCTTGTTCTGTAAAACCTACTTTCAATTGTTTATCCGAAGCGTCTAACTCTCTTTGAATAACTTGCCAAAATTCTTCTGTCTTAGAATTTGGATCTTCTTCTTTTATTCTTCTTGCGTAGGTTCTTTTAAAGGTTATATACCCTATTTCTCCCCAAGGAATTTGCGTACCTCTTTCCATTAATTTTTTTTTAAATTTGATTAAATTGTTTGTTAGACTATGAAAAGGTCAATATGATTGACCCTCTCAACAATGAGAACTTTTACTAATTTCGATTTTTTAAAGTGCTAATTAGAATTTAGCACCAGGAGAAGCAGTATTATTGCTACTCTGTGCAACAAGCGGAGTATTAGTTCTATTGATTTTGTTCACAGTAGCCGAATCTAATTTACGATATAAATCCGCGCCTTGTGCATTCATTTGAACTATTTTATCACTGTACTTAGATGGTGGTTCTGCCATTCTAAAATTGTCGCCTTTCTTTGCTTGCTTGTAGATGTTGATAAGGAAATTCATACGTTTTGTTTTTATACTAATAAATACCGATCAATATCAAAAAATTAAATTCCTAATTCAAAAAATTTGTTCTTTAAATAATCTTTTTCACTATTAGAAAAAGTTCCGTTTTTAAATCCATTTTGACTGCCTGTGTCAAAGGTTAGTTGATCTTCTGACATCTCATCTTTATTTATCAAAATTGATCCATTATGAGTGTTAACAGTTGATCCATAAGTCATACCATCTGCGCCAAATCTATTTTTCATGATATGAATTCTACCAGTTCCTTTTACTTTGTCTTCTCTTTTTCGTGATAACGACATTGCAAAATCTGCAATCATTATTTTATTATATGATCCTGCAGCTTTGTCTCCTTCAATTACATCGTCCTTTGCGCCAGCTCTATTTACCTGAGATACTGTCCATACAGGTAATTTTAGTTCTCTTGCCATTCCTTTGATAAGAGTGTATACGTCATCTATTTCCTCTTTACGATCTGCAGCTTTTCGCTTTGATGATAGTAAGTCAACGTAATCTATTATTACTATGTCTGGAATAAAGTCTAGATCTTTACACTTTTGTATGTGATTTTCTATAGATTGTGGAGTAGTTTTTCCCATAGGAAACTCTTTTATTATAAGTTTTCCTCCTAATTTTGAAACAGCGTCTTCTACTACTTGTCTATTTTTTGATAAGTGTTGAAATTCTATGCCAGTAAACAAAGAATCATATCTTTTTCCAGTATAATCCGCTGATAGTTCTAAAGTGTAATGCGCTACATTAAGACCTCTTTTAACTGCCTCTGCTCCAAGATTCACTAACATCCAAGATTTTCCTCCACCAGGATTTCCAAAGATTATTCCAAGATCTCCTGCTCCTAATCCTCCCATAAGAAGTTCATTAAGATGATCCCAAGGAGTTGCAACTGCTCCTCTCTCTTCTTCTCTATATCGTGTTTCAAGATCTTTATTATATTCGTGACCTAAGTTTTTATCTTGACCAGCTTTTAATGCTTTGTCGACAATTATTCTAATGTCTTCATATTGACCTTTTCCTAAAAGATCTACAGATGTCAATAGTGCTTTTTTCAATTGTTGATTGCGGCAAAAGTTACTAAACTCTTGTTCTACATATTCTTGATCTTCATTTGACGCTTTGTAAGCTTCTTTAAGTTGATCTATTACACTTACTTTAAGAACTTCATTATCTATTTTTTTAACTTCTATTTGAAGATAATCTAAGCTTGGCGTTGTGTGGTACTTGTAATAACATTTTAGTATTTGAGAAACTAACCATTGAGAACTGGGATTATCAAACATTTGAGGATCTATAACGTCATTAATAATTTGTAAAAATTCTTTGTGTTTTAATAGACTGCTTAGTACTTTCAATTGAAAACCTGCTCCGTAAGCTGTGAGCGTATTTAATACCTTTGATTCATCATTCATAACTTTTGTGTTTTTTTTATAACTTATTTAATTGATTTTAATGGATTAAAATTGTTGAATAGCCAAGCTTGTACATTATTTATAGAGTTTCCAAGATTGTCTTCATGATATAATCTAATGAATTCTTGCGAATATAAATCTTTTTTCGGATTAAGTATTAGATTATTTATTTCTTCAAGTGCTTCTTCAGGAATGTTTATTTCTTTCAAGTTCATTAACTGCTTATTAACTTGTAATTGTCTCTCAAAAGCTAGTATGCTTGCATGAATTTTTTTACCATCTTTTTTACATTTTTCTAAGATCTGCTCTAAGCTCACCTCGTCTTCACCTCCAAGTTCAGGAAATAGCTTAATCAATGTTTTAGCTCCTAATCCTTTTACGCCTGGTACATTGTCTCCGCTGTCCCCAAGCAATATTTTTTGCGTTAAGAAGTTTTGAGATGTCACTCCATATTCATTTAGCACCATTTTTTGATCGTAGAACTTCTTTTTGGTTGGTGAGAATATAGTTACTCGATCAGAAACTAATTGTAAATAATCTCTATCTGAAGATGCGATCCACACTTTACCATCTATTGTTTGAGCTAAATGTCCAATAACATCATCAGCTTCTATTTTATCTATAACTAGCAAATCTATGGGTAACAATTTGAGATATTCTACTAATCTCACTAATTGAGCTTTTATTGATTCAGACTCTTCTTCGTGGTTTTCATATGCATCCCAATTTGTTACTCTAGTATTTCCTCTATTAGCTTTGTATTCTGGATAGAGGTATTTTTTATTTGTAGAATTTCCTTGACCATCAAAAACTACTATAACTCTAGTGGGTTTAACGAGATTCATCATGTAAGATAGTGATCTTAAAAACCCCGTTAATCCACCAATAGGATTTCCAGCAATGTTTATGTGTCTTATTACAGCGAAACATCTTAGAAATGTGTTCAATCCATCAAGAATTAAAACTCGACTATTTACTGATAAATCTAATTTCTCGTCTTTAAGAGAATCGAAAATATCTTGGAAATCTTTTTTCATAATTTTATTTTAGTCTTCGTTATCAAATATGTCTGCCTTAATTGTAGAATCTTCTAACTCTTCAATTACTTCAAATGGTCCTGAGCCAAGGACTTGACTCCATTCATCTGCGTGAGCTAATTTGTATTTGTCTAAATCTTTCTTATCATCTTTGATAAAACCATGTACTGTCATCAATACTTTCGTAACTGCTGTTACACCAGTAACGTGATTCTTATCACAACTTATTTTTGTTCTTTTTGCGAATTCAACGTCTTTACCGTTCTTTGTTGCTTTTATTTTATTAGTTCCTGATGATGATATATTTCCAAATGTAATAACTAAAGAGGAATCAAAATACATAGTATTTCCGCCTTTGTTACATAATCTTGGTTGACCCATAATGCTTTCAGGTTTTGCTACCCAGACTTTATTAATCGCAACCATAGTATTAGTATACTGTTGGCTTTCTTTTCTTGATAAAACAATTCTTTGATTTATAAAATTACCGAATTGTTGACTCATTGCGCCTGCAGCCCATTCATTATTCATAGTAGATTTTTCTACTGACATTCTACAAGGAATAGATCCTACTGAATCCCAAAAGAAACATATGTCATAAGGTAAATTTCCTCTCTTTTGTTCATCTAAAATATCTGCCATAAATGCACTGACATCTTCGATGCATGTAAGCTTTTCTCTATCAATGAATAAAAAGAATCCATTATAATCTGATACTACTCCATCTGCGTCTGCTACTTCATTAAATTGCAAACCCATCTGTCTTGCATGATCCCAAGACCATTTCATTTCAGTAATAATAAAAACAGGTAGAATATTCATCTTTTGACAAGATACTGCAGCTTCTAATAGCGCTGTTGTCTTACCAGTATCTGAGTGTCCTCGTAATAGCGTTATATGTCCAATTGGAATACCTGGAATTTGTAAGGCTTCTTGAAAAGCACTAGATACAGGAATCCATTTTTGATCTTTAAATTTAACTGATGTTGAACTTAAATTTTTACTCTTTTTAAACTTATCTAAATTAAAATTGCCTTTAACGGCTTCAGATATAGTTTCATTTACTGTTTTTGTTGCTTTTGCCATAAACTTGTTTTAAAAAAATCCCCCTCATTTAAGAGAGGGATTGTCATTTAGAAATCTAGAAATAGATCATCGATTTTTGAATCTATCGAGGATTTTTGTGTGTTTAAACTGTACTTGGGTTCCGGGGATTTTTCCCATGGAAGATCTCCAATTTCTTCAGTTTTTGATTCTACTGAATCTGCAGATTGTTTGATCTCTTCTTCTGGATTTAAGAATGTCATCAATGCTGATTTCATTTCTTCGTAAGAGAATCTCTTGAAAAGAGTGCTCGGATCAGGTTGATTTTGCAACCAAAGTTTAACTTTTTCTGCATCTTCAGACAATGGCGTGATTTTTGTACGCACTCTTACAGTAGACGTGTTATACATCAATCCTGTAGTTTCTTTACCTGATGTCTCAACGGTGATGTCTCGACCTTGAATAGGATCTGTGTAATCTCCAACATCTTCGTCTTCAACCAAACTTAATAAGTCCATGTAAACTTGTTTACCGAATTCCCAAAGACGAACGCCTTTGTCTTCTTCGCCTCTAACAATTACAGGAACAAATACTCTTAGTTTTGGTTCTAACTTTTTAGCTGTAGACCAATTTTCTTTCTCGCTTGATCTTCTTAGACCTTGTGCGAATTCTACTATCGGATCTTTTTCTCCAAAAGTGGTAGGAGATACCATCATTTTGTTTCCGATACCATAGTGAATAAACACCTCTTTAAATGGATTTTGTCTATCATATGCAGATGGCACAATCCTAATTAAGTGTTTTCCTACTGTGGGTTTCCAAATGGTTTGAGAGTAGTCTTTTTTCTGACCACCTCTCGGGTTTTGCAAAGCGCTTAATCGCGACTTTAATGAATTTAAGTCCATACTCATAACGTTTTTTTTTTAAAAATACATAAAACCTGTTAATAATAAAACTTTATTTTACACGTTCACTATTTTGTGAATGATTGTGTTTAATTTTCTAAGTTGGTAATCTTGCGTAAGAAGTACGCTGTTTTGATGATCTTTCCAGTTTATAGGAAATGAGGAATCCAGAACTCCGTTATTTAGACTCTTAATAAGTACATTTAACGCATTAATTGTGTAGAGAGTGTTTGTTTCTTTTTTTCTGTGTAAAAGAATTGTATTTGGAAGTATTCTAGTCGAAGATGTTTCTGGTTCTATATTATACGTACATAGGTATTCGTCTGATTCAGGTGAACTCATTACAAATATTTTTCCGAACATTATCTTATATTCTCGGTTAATTTCAGCGAGTTTATTGTCAAGTTCTTCTTTTGGAGAAAAGGTGCAAAATAGTTTATTGCTCATGTCTTCGTGGTATAGATCTTTAATGTCTTCCATAACTATCTTTTATAAATATTTGATTTTTTATTATAACGAATAATCTTTTCCGTGTTTATGTTTAACAACTAAGCCGTTTTCTTCGAGTATATTTTTTATCTTTATGAGTGTTTGTTTTCCGTCTTCTATAGAAAAATCAAAAAGAAATGAGTCATAAGTGATTAATATTAACTCGCTTTTTTTATCAGCCAATAGAGCGTGAAGTTTTTCTATTTTCTCTAGATTAGTAAGTGTTTCTAAGTTTTGAACAATGTAGTTGAATAACTTCAACTTATTCATTTCTTTAGATTTTTTTACTATTCTACCAGTTGGTAATACGCTTGATCCAAATGTATTGTATTTTTTCCACTCTTTATCAATATATGTATCTAGTTGAGAAAAAAACTCTATGTGTTTGTATTGTTCTTCTATTCCACCGTAAAGTTGCTTAAATGTAATTTCTTTTGATTTCTCGTATTCTTTCTCGGTTAGCATGCCTGTTGAAAAGTATTGTTTCCCCAACACTACGTGAGGATGAGAATCTTTAGGCCACTCGAATCCTGTTAGTTTTGCAATAAGTCTTAAGTGATATGAGTCGAAGTCAAATTCAACAAATACATCATTTTTTGGAATAAAACACTCCCTAAAAGATTTTTCTTTGGGTATGGCTAAAAAATTTATTGAATTGAAAGAATTAGTTGGTCGACCTGTTACATTATATAAGTTGTATAATCCATATGCTATACCGTCTTTTATAGAAAAGTTTTTAACTGTTGGATTAAATTTTGAATAAAATAAACTTTCATCTATTTTTATACCGCGTTCTTCTACCAACTTATAGGATCTGGTTATTCTTTTTTCTATGTCAATTGATGTTTCTAGTCCTATAAGATTTTCTACCTTTTTAAATAGACACTCACATTTTTCATAGTGTTTGGTTATCGGTACTATTTGATTTTCTTGTTCATCTTGATAATAAATTTGTTTAAATCTATTATGAAAATGAGTATCGCAATCAAACTCTTGAAATTTACCTGTTTGATTAGCTGAAACGAATTGTAAATCTATAGCATTGTTTAAATCGAAAAAATATGAATGGTATTTTTCATCAAGTAAGTATACAGTCTTGTGTTGATCTAAGAATTTATTTATATCAGATGTTTGCAAACTCAAACCCTCACTGTGTTCTATTACTAGTATGTAACCTTTTTTAAAGTCGTTGTAGTATACAATAGACGAGCTAGTAAGTTTTGGATGGTAATTATCGTTTTGAGTTACTACCTGGATGAAACAGGAGTCGCTGGGCGACATTTGACGCAGCTGATCGATGTGTTCTATGACAAAGTACATAACCTTTTTAATTTTAACTAAAATACATATTAGAGTCGAATAATAGAAATTATTTTATTCGGTCGGCCTTGCAAACTTATCATATTTATCGCCTATATATGCTACGATGCCTAAGAAAGTTTTTTCGGCTATCTCTACCAATCTTTTATTTGTGTCTATTATACCAGCTCTAATATCATACTGAGATATTCTTTTTTGATTTAGCGGTCCAGTTATTTTCCACATGATTTTTGTGGTCAGATAATTAGAAACATCATAAGGCACAGTTCCATCTTGTATAGCGAAATACTCATCTGGAGAGATTTCTGTTACATAGCCTGCGCTGTTGGTTCTTTTGCAAAAGTACCTCATAATTGATCCTGCGTAATAATCATCTTCTATTACTGTTGGGAAATATGAAGTTGGTTCTCCTTTGAATTTTGGTGTAGGCAACGCAACGCTAAGAGCTCCCGTGGATTGATTATTGAATGTTTGATTATTATTGCTTTGTGCTAAAGCCGCTCTAACTTTAGGAGTTAGTGGTGTATTATTTAAGTATTCATTTCCTTGATATATAGGAATTCTTGATAGTCTTTCATTTTTTCCAACTATTGGATTAGCTCCAGTAAAAAATTTACCATCAAAAGTTTCATAGTATTTTCCTTTATATGGATTTTCGTTTAATAGAAACTCGTTGCCAGTTGTATTTTTATTTGCTTTTATTTTCGATAGAGGATAATATCTTAATGACATATACTATAGTTTTTAATTTTATTATGCGCTAAACCAAGATTGCCCTACAATAAATCCACCTTTGCTTTTTAACTCGTCTATATATTTAGGATTCGTTCCTGGTCCGTATGCTTTTAGATTTGCTGCTGTGAAATTAACGATAGATTTTGCTACTGTAGGTAGTACAGATACCATGCCTTGATATATTTTATCTCTATTTTTTGTTGGCGGTCCATTAACAAAATTTGGACTAGGTCTATGTCCGTCACTTTTTGTTCCGGTAACTGATTGAAATTGATTTTTCTCTCTAAGAATAACAGAAACTGTTTTATTTCTATTTCTAGCTCTATTTAGCATTGCTGCAGTAATATGTCCATTTTCTTGAACGCTTCCTCCTGATTCAGCAAATGTAGCTGATACGAGTTCATTAAATTCTATATCAGATAAAGCTCTTCCTATATAATCTTCACACGCTTTTCTAGCTTCTGCATTTGTTGCAGTGAATGATGTACCGCTTCCTTCAGAATACGAATTTCCACCACCAGAATTACTATATGGACTAACACCATCGACCTCAGCTTGAGCAAGTGGATTAAAATTAAAGTATTTTTTATCTGAATAAAAATCATTTGCTGTCTTCATAAAGAACATATTCGCTTTAACTGATGTATCCCAATTGTTTCCTTGTATACTATGATCTAAACCTACCACAACGAATCCGACTCTTTTTTCTTGAGACTGATTAAATCTTGCATACGTATTTGGCAGCATCTGTTCTGGCAGCAGGAATGCGTGTCCCATAGAGAATCCTGATATACCATCGGTTGTAAAGTCGACAGAGACTGGTATCATTGCAGACGCTCTGGTAGCGGCTCTTTCAGACTTCTTATTATTCATCCTGTCTATATAGTAGTTCAAAGCCTGAGGAGTACCATCAATTTGTGGCTGATCTGTTCTAAAAATACTATTTACATAAGAGTTGAACATGCCCGCCGCTTTGACTTCTCCATCAGTTACTTTTTTAACGTCTTGATTTACTGTAGCAGCTTGCGGTTTATATCTGTCTGAAAAATTCAAATTGTATACTCCGAATGGGGTAGCATCTTTACTCGCAGACGATTTCTTATCTGAGTTTGCCGATATAGCCAACATGTTCGAAAGTTTGGTGCTAACCTCAGTTTTTATAGATACACTTTTTGCTATAGATGTTAATCCGTATAATGGTAATTCTATGCTGTTTACATTTATTCCGTCTAATCCACTATCCAACATTGGTGGCAAATTAGAGGCATATTGCTCTTTTGCGTTTAGCGGAGAAGATTGATCGTCAGTTATATACAAACAGTTTGATTTGTCTGAGTAAGCTAATCTAAACAGATTAACATCTCCCATACTCTTTGCCATATCTGTTACGAGCTGCTGCATAAATGGTTTTAAAAATACTGAATGTGAGTCATCATTAGTAGAAAAACTATTACACAAATTTAATAAATAATCTATGTTAACGAGTATATTCATTATTCTACCTTGCCATGCGCCAGTTGAAGAATTATTCGGGTCTTTAAAATCTGGCAAGAATCCTGATATATGATCTTCTGTTTCAGGCTTGAATAAAGACTCAATCTCATCTCCTCCACGTTTTATGTATTCTGTTTTGCCGTCACTTAGAGTTACTTCGTCTTCAAAAAGTAATTTATACTCTTCGTTTGTGCCTCTAAAAGGGATCATAAACTTAAGTATATCTATTGACATATGTAATGGCATAGACAAACACGTATTAGTCTCTGTATTAAAATCCATGTAAATTATTGGAGTTTGATTCTCAGCAACTACTTGCTTTCCGTCTGGTGATTTTGGAGAATCATATAGCATGCACATGTGATTTATTGCCATAATCAACAAATCCAATTTTATATATACCGGGTGATTTATATCTACGTTTGCTAATACTGGTTGATGTATGTCGTAAGGCATGACCCACGCTTTAAACATACTTTTAAAGTCATTTTGTTTTAGACCATTATCTGCGATCCACCGTTTTGGATCAGCAGCTCCCATCAAATTGTGATTAAATCCATAAGTAGCATATGAAAGTAACCTTTCTCTCTTGGTAGCACCGACTTCTAGACCCTTATCGAATTTTTTAGGATCATTAGCTAAATCATTTACTGAACCTTGAAAAAGACCAGTAGAAAACAGTTGGTTTACAAAATCTCCGGGTATAAGATCCACTTGTGTTACTTTTCTAAAATCCAATCCAGAATCACCCACAACTCTATTTAGTGAGTGCAACTGTATTGCTCTTAAGAATACTTCTAGTCCCGAGTTGTATTTTACTGCCTCTTCTTTTAGTGCATCATCTACTTCTTTGTTTATTTGATCTTTAAGTGCTTGTTGTGCCTGTTGAGCGGCTAATTGTTCTGCTGCTGCTTTTGCTGCTGCTTGTTTATTTGAAAAATCGAGAAATAAATTAGCTCCAGATACAGGAATTGCGTCTGTTATTATGGCTGCATCTGCATATATTTGAAATTCACATGGGTGTGAGATTTTTACTGGTATTTGAGTTTCATCTTGAACAGTAGTGCCGCCTATGGTGTTAGCGTTTGTCGATACACCCTTTACGAAGATGTTGGGCTTAACAATTATTGTGCCGTTTAGACTATAAGTTTCACCAGCCTCATTTGCTAGAGGTTTTACTTTAACATCTAGTAAATTACCTCTTGCATCGGTTGTGAAATGAGATGTTATTTCTTGGCGTCTATTTATTTTTGATATTAAAGACTCAGAGGACGCTATACTTGCGCCCTTCATAGCTTCGACCATTAAAAATTCAAACCATTTCTTATGATCTGCTGTAGGAATTGCGTTTCTTTCCAATTTAGGCGGCGCTGAGAGTTGACTACCTAGTTGATCCGAGGCATATATTGGATAAAAATTGACGTAATCAGATCCTCCTCTATTAGGCTCTATCTCTACATATCCCGTTAAGTCGTGTTTAAATACGCCTACTCTTCCATCAATAGTCGCTACAGACACTCCGTATAGT
>Ga0181358_1000319_pt1 | contig 21426 bp, 36 predicted proteins | sample Fa13VDMM110SD_FD_130096 | JGI IMG/M metagenome (GOLD analysis project Ga0181358, IMG submission 130096) | Freshwater viral communities from Lake Michigan, USA - Fa13.VD.MM110.S.D | ecosystem: Environmental > Aquatic > Freshwater > Lake | place: USA: Michigan | collected 2013-09-24 | reverse complement strand
CGCCTGCGGCTCGTCTCCGCTGCGCTTCGTCTCGCTCTTGGCTTGTGCGTGTTCTTATGATTTTTTTTCATATTACAAAGTTTTTTTAATGTTTTTTTATTGAATATTTTTACATAAAAAAAAGGTTAAACTAACTTGTCTAACCTTTTATTTGATGAAATTATGCATTTACCATAGCAATTTATCTGCAAAATATGCCGGAGATCCTTTTTTATTCCTAAATACGTGTCTTGATTTGTATGCTTTTCTTCTTATCTCTGCTGTTCCACGTGGAACAATTCCTTTTCTTTCCATACTTTGATACGTTGGATAATCTTTATATCCCTGTGCGCCAACTGAGGCGATCAAAATACAATCCTTTGAGTAAACATCTATTTTCTTTCCTTTCTTTTTAGATGGAAGAACAATAACACCTAATTTATTTGCTTGTCGCTTGGTGTATTCAGATATTTTATAACTCATATGCTCAGTTCGTTATCGTGTCCGCATTTATGACAAACATACGGATCATTTCCACCATCAGATAATTCCCAGTCCCAACCACATCCGGAACAGGTAACTATACCATTACTCACACCATCTATTTTTTGTGAGTTTAATAGTCCTTGTCCTTTTGCTATTTCTAATGCAAGTTCCCAATCTCCGGAATTTGCTATATCATAAATTTTTTGATAATCTTCATTGTCAGAACCTTCAACACAGTAATATAAAACTGATATAAAGATATATCTATAAATATCAAAGTTATTAAGTCTGAAAACATCTATTGTTCTTTTCCAATATGGAATCTCTCTTTCATATTTTGCTAAAAATTCTTCTACATCGTAAGGACTATAAAATAGTTGAACTATAAATTTTTTTTGATTGGTAAGTAATATAGAAACTTTTCCTTTTGGTAATTCTATATACCAAACTGAATCACTTCTTTTAAAAACTATATTAGGCTTTCCAAATATTTTTATCAATTTCTTTTTTACCGAAGAGTAGGTATATCCAGTTCCCTCTATAAAAGCTTGAGCAGTTTCTCCTGTCTGAAGAAACTGCTGTTGCCTTTTAGTCTGATCCGGCTGTTTTTTAAACAAGTCCTGTAATGACAGTATTGCGAGTCCTATCCAAAATAATGTGTTTCTCATACTAAGCTACATAATATGTTAATTCATATGTACCTGACTCTAGTCTATAAATCATTATAACCAGAATTTTTCTTGACATATTGCCATTTTCAGTAAGCAAGTCGAATGTATATTTCTTATACTTTCCATAGGAAATATGCTCTGCCCAAATGTAATCAGGAAAAACAATTTCAAATTTTCTTTCTACATCATCAAAAGCATAATCTAATGCTTGTGCTTGACTTTCAAAATATATTTGCTTTTGACCAGCTATAAATGCCTGTGCCGTTCCTCCAGTTTCAAGAAACTGCTGCTGCTTTTTTGTTGGTGACTGTTTCTTAAACAAATCCTGCAATGATAATACTGCCAATCCTATCCAAAATAATGTGTTTTTCATAATATTAAATCTTTTATATGTCGGTACAGAATATAGGGCCATTTTCAATATGACTACCTATTATATTAAAATATAAATGCTCAATAGCTTCTTCTTGTGACATTTCTTTTTCGAGTATTTCAATAATAATTTTTACTGAATAAATCAATCTCATTGTATTTTCTTCTATTCCTATAATAGCATCATCAAATCCATCTGCTATAATGATATTTTCTGCTTGAAAAATATTTAGTATTTGCTCTAATTTTGTCATGCTAAAATTTCTTTAATGTTTGGAACTCCGGAAAGCAATATAAAAGCAAGTTCGTAATTACCGGAATCAGCTATTTGTTTAATTTGGTCAAAATTTTCAACTTGTTCATATAATTCTGTTTTCCTCCATTCCATTATGTAATACTTCCATATATAAAATAACACTTCATCTTTATTAAGAGGACTCGTAAAACCATCTGCATCATTATTTCCAAAAAGAAATTCTTGTTCATAATCATCATAAAATTGTTCATATCCATTAGCTATGTATACAGTATAATAAAAATCATAATTATAAATATTTTTAGTATCTATCAATAATGTCATTCTACCATTTCTAACTCCACCATCTATTTCATAAATTAGTGTTCCATATTTTTTGAAAGAATCTGTTTTATACAATGGATTTGATTTTGGAATCATCTTAACTGAGAACAAACCTTTCAACAGAGCGACAACTTCATCATCTACTGCACCAATAAATGCCTGTGCCGTTCCTCCTGTTTCTAAAAACTGCTGCTGTCTTTTTGTCTTTTCAGACTTATATAAAGCGATCAAAATTTCATCCCAAAACGTGGCTATAAAAAGCCCCGCCCAAAAGTATATATTTTTCATAAGATCCGGATTAGTAAAAAAAAGGTGAGTAGGCAACCACCTCTCACCAAGAACCAAAAATAAGAACTTTTTATTTTATTTTTTCTTTTTCATCGCAAATTTTGCTACTGAAGAAAATGTTAATACCAACCAAGTGACAATTTCTTCTGTAATTACTTCTAATGCTTCATTATCAACATCAATTGCCTGTCTTACTTCGTTTCTTATCTCTGCCATATAGTCATCAGAAACTCCCTCTCTGATTTCTTTAATGGCCAAAGGTAGATTTATTATAAACTTTGGAATTTTGGCAAGATGAGGTAGTAAACCTAATAACTCACCAAACCTAATTTTTTTATCATCCAAAATTTCAATTGATGCATCGAAAAACTCTGCAACAATAACAACACAAATTTTAAGACTTTTCATCAGTTTAATCTTGTTTTACTTTTTGAGGAATATGATTCTAGCTTGTTTAACAAAAACTTTATCTTTCTTTCGTGTCCGTGAACGAGGTCTAAAAGTTCATTTATAGTGCTTTGCTGAACTTCAATAGCAATATTTAAATTCTTTATTTTAGTATCTTTGTCCATAAATAGTTATATTTTGAAACAAATATATTTAAATAAAACTATTTTCTATACTTTTTATAAAAATAATATCCCCCCAAAGTCAAAAAAAAAAGAATAGGAAATGCTAAAACTATTCCCGAAGCACCTATATTATCACATTTACCTCTGAATTCTCCACCTCTAATGGCATTTAGGTAGAAAAGACCTTTGTTTCTTTTCAGCGGAATACCAACTACGGCAGTTGGATTAGATGAAGAATTATAATAAGCAAAAGAATATGCAGGGCCTGCATTCTGTCTAAAGGCTTCTTGAAATGCCGGTTCAAAATCATTTATTCCTTTTACCATTCTGAAATAATATGATAATGCCTTTGCAGCTATTCCGGCATTCTCAAGCAATTGAGGATTATTAACCAAGTCAATTTTTGAATTATATTGTTGGTTTATTCCGTTCTGCATAGCTACATAATTTCCCTTGAACGTGATTCCATTGAACCCTCTTCCAACATACTTTGCTCCTTCATTTACCGATGTAATATTATTCGGGCCGTTTCCATGTTGTCCTCCATAAACAGCATTAAAAAAGTTTTCATAACTTGATTTTAATGTTGTCAATGCTGATTCAGAGTAAGCACTTAGTCTACTGCCAAATATTGCCCTTATTCGTTCGTTTGATGTTGTGCTGTAAGATGTTTCTTTTAATGTCTTAAATCCGCTTTCACCACCAACAACACCCATTATAGCAGCAATTGATGCTTCTGAGAAACCATCTTCTTTTAGTCTGCAATAGACCATTATTTCATTTTCGCTCATATTTATGCAGGATTATAATTTCTTTTTGATAGTCCGGAAAAATCTAATTTATTTCCATTATCAGCTGTTGCTTGTATGCTGCCATATTTCGATATTGCTCTATTTGCCATATCATTTACATCGTACAAAGGTATGTCAAAGTGAACTGGGTCATAATATCCATTAAAATCTATACCCCATCTCATATCGTACTTTCTTGCAATTTCTCTTATTCCTGTATTCTCCCAAGTCTGTTTTGGAGTAGTCATACCAAGATAAACACCCGATGGACTAACAAGAACTAAATCTAAAGCCAATCCATAAAAATGATAATCATATCCTACTCTACAACACAATCTAACTTGTGAATTAGTATTCCAAATGTAAAGACTCTTATCATAACCTCTATGAGAAGATGTTGTAACTACTTTGTGTCCTGTTTTATTTTCAACTTCATTAACAAAATCTCTAAACTTATTCTGTACAGATGGGTGCAATAATGATATGTGCTTTTCAAGTTCTTCTCTAAGCATAGTTCTTCTTTTAGTAAATAAAAAAGCCAATGAAGCTAATCCTAAACCTGTAAAAATAAGTTTATTGGTTCTTGTCATCATAAGGTAGTTACTTTATCTGAAGCTCTGTTCCTTTTTGCCCAAGCTGATTTGTATGCTTTTCGGTAAGGCGCATAAAGTTCATATTTGCCTTTTCCGGTATAATCTCTTTGACCATTTCTAAGTTTAATTGCATACGCTCCACCACGATATGAACAAGCACCTTTATGACTGTCAGAATAATTTCCATCTGTACAAAGAGTTATTGCCTTTGGATGTGAATAACTGTAGGTAGAACCGATTTTTTCAGGATATAATATGTCCATTATAGCACTATCAACCTCACTTAAAAAAATTCTTTTTCTATATTCATCATTTATATTAGCAGTTTTCATTACAGACTTCAAAAACTTTGCTTTTTTATTTGCACTCATATCATTATCTACAATATACTCTGCTGCTTCTAATACTAATTTATGGTACTTAGGAATAGAACCAATGCCATACATACTTGTAACTGTGTCAATGTTACTATAACCCGATATCCCAACTGATCCGGCATCGAAATTAAATAACTTTTCACTATAAAAATCTATTGTGGCTTGTTTCTCAATTTGTTTATTTTTGATAAACTTGATTGATGTCTGTTGCCCATTACCAGTAATTTCAATAGCCTTGTCTTCAAAAGTTTTCAATAACTTAGTTGTAGGATCTATTTTTCCTGTATGAAATAAAGTATCATAGGCTAAGTCAACAGTTACATTAGAATTACTCCAATCAACCGCTGTACTTTTAATTCTTCTTAAAGGGACTTCAGGAGTATTGTTATTAGTAGTACTAGCAGGTTTTTTTCTTAAAAGTAAGAATGCGCCTAGTCCTAATGCGCCAAGGATAAGTAATTGATTGCTCTTCATTATTGTCTTTTTTCTAATTGTTTATCAATTCTATTTTTATAATCTTCGTGAATGTCATTTAGCGTTTTAACCTGTTCCTTATGCTCTTCTCTTAATTCTTTCATTTGTCTTCTCATATCTTTAAGCCAAAACCAAAGAACAGCTATAACGCCAAAATTAGATAAAATTTTCAAAATTTCATTTTCAATACCTAATTCTGCTCCGGTAAACATCAGCAAAAAAGAACCTACTGCTGCATCTGTAAAATTATTACCCATTTTTAATTACTTTTTTCTGAGAAAAAAATATGCTGCTACTCCTAACACAGCAAGAATAATTAACATACTACTACTTCCTCCTCCAGTTGCTTGGGCACTTTTTACATCACCACCTTGATTTCCTGTTGTTGGAGTTGGAGGTTCGGGCCTACCTAATAGAGCATTTACTGTTGCAAGTTTACCACCTTTTGTAGTATTAAATTTGTTGGGAACAGAGCCTAAATCAAAAGTTTCTGCATTTTTTAATATTACTTTTGAAGATGCTCCTACTATAATAAGGTCTGTTTGTGCTGATGTATTAGTAGGTAAGTTTGGATATACAGCGTTGTAAGCATCTTTGTAAACCGCACTACCATCAAACTGCTTTCTTTCTGCTCCTGCTTTATTACTATATGCAACTTCAAAAGGACTTTTTGAGGTAACTATTCCATATATTGTTCCACCCATTTTATCAGATTTTGCTGATGCAGCTGTATCTGCTCTGATTTTATCAACATACGCTTTGTAGTCTCTATCTGCTTGATTCATTCTTGCCTGTGCTTCATTCCATAAAACATCATAAGCACCTACTACTGATTCATTAAAAGCAATTTGGCAATTTCGTACTTCCTCTAATAATTTTGCCTGTGCTTCAGCAGCAGCAGTTTTTTCTGCTCTTTTTGCAGCAATTGCACTGGTTATTGTTGTTAAGGCTGATCCTAACAACTGAACACCTTGTTGTATTAACTGTGGCGGTATCATAATTTTTTTTTATTTTTTATAATGAAATTGATTGTACTCTTTGATATAATGCTGTTGCTTGGTTATTTGAATATGGCCCACCAAACCAAGACATAGAAGCCATTTGCTCTCTCATATTCTTTCCTGTAGATTGTTTTAGTCCATCGGAAACCTCTTTTAATTGAGCATCATTTAACTTTTCTTGAGTTTGTTCCAAAATATCATATCTCCAAGAACAATCTGTATAACAACTTGCTACTGCATAATTTTCCCATCCTTGAACCCACTTTTGAACTGTACTATAACTTCCGGCAAATGGAAATACAATTGTTGGAAATGTAGGAGCAGGAGTTGAAGATCCACCACCACCGCTACTTGTTGAGTTTCCATTACCTCCACCTAATTTACCCGACAATGCTTGATAAATAAAATAAGAAGCGACAATTCCCCCTCCTAAAAAAACAATATCTAAAGGATTTATTTTTAAACCTTTTCTCTTTTTTGCCATAAGATTATAGTTTAATTTCTACCTCGTTTGATACTCCAAACATTTTCATATATATGGCATTTTTACTAACATCAATTCCAGTTATCCACCAACCTAACAAATAAATACCTTTCAACATTACTTGTGCATCATCTCCAACATTATCTTGGTCGGAAATTTCACCTTTTTGTCTGCATCTAATTAAAGCATTTTCTGTATCTGTTCCGAAAACACCATCAATTCCATTTGGATTACAACCTCTTTTTGTTAAAAATATTTGCAATGCTCTTACCATTAAATTTTCTGACATTCCTTTAAATAGAATAGTTTTCATTTGAGCATCTGTAAAATTTACTTTTGAGGCTGTTGGCGTAGTTCCTTGTGTAGTTATTGCACCTGATGGAGGAGGCGTAACAGCAGGAGTTATTTGACCATTTGTGTTGTTATTATTGTTGTTGTTAGTATCTTTTTTAGTGGTAAAACTGCTAAATAAGAAATATGCTAATGCTGCAATTCCACCAACAATGATAAAATCCATTGAACCAAAACCGCCTTTATTTTTTCTCTTTGCCATAATTTTTAAATTTAATCGTAAATATAGTATTATTTTTTTAATTTAACTCCTAAATATGTTTCTGAAACAGCAGGCAACAATTTTTTATAAGCAAAATATCCAACTGCAATTATAGCAACTGGAAGAGCATAAGTCAAAACCTTAGTTACATTTGCTATTCCGGATGTTCCACTCTCAACTGCTCCAACAATATTTTGTGTTATTCCTACTAAATTACAATAAATAGGCGCAGTAAATCCACCTCCTGTATCTGTAATTCCTTTTGATGCGAAATATTTTGTAAAATTAGCACAATCTCTTGGACAATAGTACCAAACATTTTCTAAAGCTGCATTTGCTCCTGAATTTTGACTATTAAACCAAGCTGAACGCCAAATGTCATTTGCTCTTTGAGTAGAACTATATTTTCTTTCCAATGCCTTATGGTAATCTACCCAGTCTTGGCAAGACCAAGGTTCAATTCCGTAACACCAACCATAGTAAGTGTCATATATTGGCTGAGAATCCCAACGAATTGGTCTGTCAACTGCTATAGCACCTATTTTATCTTGACCTGTATTTATATGTTCGTAATCTCCCGATTCAACAAAGTCTTTTTTTCCATAATATGGCATTCGTTCTGCAATTGCCAACATCAATAAAAACCCTGCTTCATTAGGTACAAAACTATAATATTTGTTTTCCGGGTTATTCCACTCATTAAAGGCTTGTTTTAAAGCATCTTTTCTTGAATTTTTTTCTGATAATTTATTAACGTAATTAAACCAATCAACAGCTCTCCATCTGTTATAATCAGGTCTTATATCCCCACCTCTGTAATCACTCATTCCAGAGATCTCAGAACCACTTTTACCTGTTTGAACTTGCGTATTAACATTAGTCAATGACAAATTAGGACTGAAAGTAGGACTAAAAGTAGGTGTATTTAATGGAGCAGGAGGAGCAGGAGGAGGCGTAGGATTGGTAGGAACATTAGAAGATGGCGTACTTTTACTATTAAGCAAAAGATACGCCCCCCCTAATAAAGCAAGCGCAGGAATAATTTTATTAGCTATGTTACTTTTCTTTTTCATATTTCTTCGACTGTCGCAGATACTCTAAATTGTTGATTATTTACAGATGGTAATATCATTAAAGCAACTACTTGTGGATTACCATTTATTTCATTTCCTAAATATTGATTAACAACTTCAACTAATTCTGAATGGTGAACGTGTTGGCTAACATTTAAACATAGTTCATAATCAGTAATTTCAAAAAAACCATCATAATTATTAGCAAATCCCAAAGGTTCTTCTGTGCCTTTACTACCATAAGGAAAATTCCATGTTAATAAACTCGGAGGAACATTTGTATTTATTATTGTTGGATTGACAACTAATAGAACTGAAAATGGTTGATTTTCGCTTGATTGTACTTGAAAATCTTTTAATCTCAAAAATCTATATCCAACACCTGTTTGCACTCTTCTAAATGCCATTCCGAGATAAGCGGTAAGAAAACCTGTTGTATATTTTTCATTTGCAGCATTAAAAGTTAATGATGCACAACCTAAATTTCTTGGAACTTGACTATTTGAGCAATTGTAAATACTACAACCTCTAAAATCAATATTATAAGCATCACCGGTATTAGGTGCTTTTGCTCTTAAAAAAATATGCTGTCTTGGATTTGAAAATAATGGTTTTACGCAATTTATAGTTTGCACCAAAATTTCTTGTCCGGCAAAAGATAGATATATATTTACCTTATTTCCCGAATAAATGTATTCAAAATAAAACATACCCTTATCATTACCAAAAGTATAATTTACACTACTTGGGCCTGTACCATCTAATGGGTCATACCAATTTACCCTATTTTCGAGATAATATAATCCAATTGCAGCACTTTTTAAAGCAATTCTTTGAAAAGAGTTTGATAGTTCAAAATAAACACCCTCTTCTACTTCATGAGATGGAGTTTGAGATAATGTTCCTAATCCAAAAGATATTTCTGCTTTATTATTTAATACATATCTGCTTAAATCAATCCAACCACCATATACTGAACCCTCAATGTTTGGAGCAATGTTTTTAGTTTGAATTGCTGCAATTGAACCCTCTAAGGTGTATGCTCCTTGAATATTTAATGCTCCACCAATGGTATATGTATAAGAAACTGTTCCTGCACTATATCTTGATATATCATATTGGTTTAAGCCTTTTTCCGGAACAATATTTACATAAACATTTCTTTCTTCTATTCTTGTTAAATTATCAGTATCAGGATTAGTAGATGTTCCATAAATAGTTTCTATAATTTCTAATTCATTAGTAGTTGATTGACTTGTAAAAACTACGCTATATTTATCTGAAACTAATTTATTAGAATTAAATATATACACAATTGTACCCCTTTGAACAGATAAAGTATCACCCGAACTAACAAAAGTTATTTCTGCTTCACTTGTACCATTGTTTTTTATAGACAAAGCATTACAATTAAATGTACCTGTTAAGTTAGTATCGAACTTTGAAATCTTTACCATGATATGTATAAATTATATGAATATTGCTTAATCCAAATTGAAAAATTGCCCTCCAAATTTCATTAAAAGGCTCTGAAATAGGTGCATAAATTTGTATTGGCTGCGATAATGCTGGTAAAAATATTTTACCTCCATATTGAGTTTCTATCTCGCAATCATTAGCACCTAAGTTTCTGATAAGTATATAGGTCACATTTTCAAGTGAAACTACATTATTGAGTTTATCTAAAACTACTGATTGTACTGTACTTTTTTGCATATTACTTTTTGTTAATCATTTGTCTTAAACTACCTCTTAACTGCTTTAAAACATCGGGATTTTGCTCTGCTAATAAAGATAATTCAGTTAAAACATCTGCGCTTTCTCTAGGAAAAACTTTTTCTAATGTATCCATACTTTTAGCTACCTTATCTTCATAAGCTTCATCTTCAGAAGAATATTCGCCTGTCTCATCATCATCATCATTTCCCGAAACAACAGGCTTTACGGCATCAGCAGGAACACCAAGCAATTTTCCCATCAGTCCTGCAACAACCTGACTAACCACCGGATGCTCCATAATGCCTAATATCTTATCAACTGTGTTTTTTTGTCCCTCAGAAATACCTTGAATTTCCGCTTTCATATCTTCTAACTGCTTCTGATATTCAAACTCTTTTCTCAAGCTTTCTAACTGACTTTTATGCAACTCTTTGTATGATTCTAGCCTCTCGGAAACCATTTTATCAACATCTACCTTACTATATCCAGTGTTTATAACTTGTTGACCATTTTGATGTGTCGGAAAACCATTTATGGTATTCGATGAATTCATTGTATTTTCAACATACATTGGATTTAAAAAAGTCATTTGAACAGGGGCAGCATCTGTTTTATTTGTGTACAAAGAAACTAAAATGTACTTTTCAAGATACGGCATAGTTCCGTTTAACGTATCAATGAGAAATTCAAAAGAATTGTCAACATCAATTATTTCGGTATTTTCTTGTGCTTTTTTTCCTTTTGCAGACTTAGTGTTAGAATGATATATTCTCCAAATAGGTCTTTTTGTTCCATACTTGTTTGTCTGTTCCCACCACGATGCAATGTCTTGCAATAATTTTTCTTTTAAATCTTCCATATTGCTTGCTTATTATTTTATAAAATAGGTTGAACGTAATAAATTTGAAAAATACCTGAATTTCCTGCTAATTCATCAACTACGTTAGATATGAATAAAGCAGAACCCTCCCAATCTATGTCTCCTGCACGAACTGCTTGAATTGGCAAAAAGTTAAAAGCCGACTTATCTAATTTATTCATATTTATTGTATTTCCCAAAACTATTGGAAAATTATCTATAACAATTGTAGTTCCGTATTTTAATGTAAGAAAACTTGCTTCTTTTCTTTCAAATGCTGTTCCGTTACCTGTATTAAGTATGTTTCCATAATAACCAAGTCCAATTCCGACTATTAAACATTCTTTTGGAATACCAATCGTACTATTTTTAGCTAAAGAATAACTTTGTCTACCTTTTTGCAAAATAATCTCAATTTGCTTAGTTCTATATCCTGCTATTGAATAATTGCTTATATCTGTTTGAGCAGGATAAACCTTGTGTTCTCTTGCCGGATCATAATAAATTATAATCAATTCAAAATCATCACCCATATTATTAATCTCACTATATGGAAAATAAACTATGCTTCTTTCCCAATCTACTTCACCTACTTTTCTTGGCTCAAACATAATCAAAGCACCATTATAATAAACACTTCCTGCTTCGGGGTTTAATGATGCTTGACCTGCTGTATCAACAGTTGAATATAATGGATGACTACTAATTATATCAAGAGTATCTTTATCTTTTATTGTTACAAATGCTTGATTAGCTACAACTCTATTTGCAAGTGCAATACCATTTTTAGAAAATGAAGCATTTTCTCTTCCCTTTATTCTTGCTGCAATTCCGCAAATATAAGCAGTTGGAGGAATACCAAGAGATGTTTGAGTGGCAATGTTGTATTGCAAAGTTCCTGCTTGTAACTGAATTGTAACATTCTTATATGAATATCCAGTTATGTTTGTAATATTGTTATAATGTAACATATGACTTTTTTTTTTTTATAAAAAAAGGGCATAGTAATGAAACGCTATGCCCTTTTACTTTCTATTAAAGTAACTTAATGTATAAATATGTAAATTCTACTACAGAATTACGCCATTGCGAGTCAATTCGCTAACAGAAGCAGGCTCAGATGCATTACGAACAAGGAAACCCCAAAGAGTGAAAACAAGAATGTTTCTATCTTCTTCACTATCAGTATAACCAATATTTGTAGCATCAGCACCTTGTGCATAGCTAAAGTTAAATTCGTTACGTTTTTTACCTTCAAAAATTGGAACGATAGGTAGCTTCACAAAACCTTCAAAGATTTCACCAGAACTTGCTTGTGTTTTATTTGCTACTGTACCAACTTGTGTCTGTGGAACTCTACGGAAACGCTCTAAAGACATTTTATTCACTACCTCATAGGTGTTTGACTTAATGCTTAGATTTCCCGACCAAATACCCTCTAGAGCTTCTGCTTCAGAAAGAGCAGGAGCAATACCTGCGTTTGTGAAAACAGATAGATCCGGATAGGTGTAAAGTGGAACATTACCATTATTACCTAAGTCTACATAATTTTCTTTCTGAACACCAATTCTCATATAAACAGGAACAAAGTTATCAGACTGAGAAAGGAAATTCTCAAGAGGTCTTTTGTTACCATTACTGCGACCTTCACCAAGAGTAAAATTTTCAGATGTAGAAGACTGTGTCAATACTTTTTCAAGACGAATATAACCTTGCTGAATATTAGCGGCAGGGCCATAAATTTTACGCAATTTGGCTAAAACTGCACTTTCTGCGTCAATAGGAAGAACGTTATTCATTTTATTAAATAGTTTTTATTATTAAAGAATGTTTTAATTACATAACGGTCAAACCGCCATCATCGGAAAAATCTCCTGCAATCATATCAGGCTCAGTACCTATGCCATCCCAACGCTCAATGCCATTAAGATAGTTAGCTTGCTGACCTAACGCACCCATAAATGTAGGGCCTGTTCCAATCTCATACATTCCTGTTCCGGACATAGCTGGCATTACACCTGAAACAAGACTTGCAATACCATATGCAGCCATACCTAATCCGGCGTTCACAGCATATTCATTTTTGATAAATGTAAGACCAACACCAAGAGCAGCTTTTAAACCATCCTTAATTTTTTGGTTATCCTGAATTTGTTTTACAGGAATTTTATTGAACAATGAATCAGCAAATTTTGCTGCTACCAATGCTCCGGCAGACATCGTTAACAATTGAGTTACAGGAATAGCACCTACGCCATACATTCCACCTCTTTTGCGACCTCTTTTACCGCCTTTTTTTCTACGTTTTTTATATCCGGCCATTTTTGCACAAATTTTACAAGGTTTCTTTTTCATTTTAATTATATATTAAAGTTTAAGCACTTTTTTTACGAGTAGTTTTTGTTCTACCTGTTCCAACTAATTCGCCTTTGCGACATTTTCCAACAGAATAAACACAAAAGAATTGTCCCGATGTTACAACTCTAGATTTGATTTTTTTTTCTCTTAAAACATCAGCAGCTTTCTGAGCAGCACTTTTTGAAAAATGACAACTTTCAGGAAGTGGGGCTTTTTTTTCAACTTTATCAGCAGCAGCAGCAGCAGCAGCTTTTGGTGTTATTGTACCACCTCTTCTTAACTTTGCTTTTGTTTTATAAGTTGTACCACCTGATGTAACTTTAAAATCTCCGGGAGCATAAACACTTTTTTTCTTTCTCGTAGCCATATATTTGTAATTTATAATTTTAAAAACACATTTATGTGGGTAAAATTACATAATGTTTTTGTATAAAAAAATGTTTCTACTTTTTTTTTTTACTTTTTCATTAAAAAATATCCAACTACCCCTATCAAACCTATAACAAGCAATGTTGAATAATTAAACCCATTACCTGTAGAACCTACTTTATTTTGATTTTGTCTTTCAAGACCAGAGATCATACTAATTTTAGTCATATCGTAATCTTTTTTGTTTTTATATTTTTTTTCTCTATTAAAAAAATCAAAGACTGTGTCAATAATATATTCTTCACCATTAAGATATGCCAAAGCGTAAACGTGAGTTAGTGACTTTCCGGAATAACCTGTGAATCTTACTTTATAAGGTATTCCCAAACATCTTAAAACGTGAATTGTAAAAACAGTTTTACTTTTGCAATCACCCCAACCTCTATTCCATAATGCAGGAGGCAATAAAATATCTTGTCTTCCGTCATCATCAACTTGATAAGCAATTCTATATTTAATAAAACTCCATATCTCTCTTAAACCATTTTCATCTTTACTAAATCCTTTGCAAAATTGTTTAAACCCTTTTTTTATATCAGCATTACAACCATTCAAGACAACTTTTATAATGTCATCTGTGCTACCATTGTCATAATGAACTTTCTCCTTATTTTCGGGAGTTGGGATTAAACCTACATCCATATTTATACTAAAGACAAATTTGTTTCAATAGGAACTCTATACATACTTGTTTCTAAAACACCTTTAAGCTTAATTACATTAATAAGTGTTGAATAAGTACCTGTTTGCCCTAATGAAGCTACAATATCATTTATTACTTGTGTTCCTTGTATGTTAAAATTTAAATTCAAAGTAGCTTGTCCATTTGCAGGAATAACTTCTCCTTGTGGTATAATAACATCGCTTAACTTAATGTTACCATAAAAAATTTCTCCAACAAAACTTGTAACAGTTACTCCAATTGGATTTTTGTTTATAATTGTCATAGGCAAAATTACCTTTATCACTGGGGGAAAATTTGCAAGTCCTCTAAAATCTACGCTAGGCTTACCAAAAGTGTATGAAATCCTATTGTAAGCAGCGTTTACAATAGTGTCTAACAAATATTTACCTAGAAAAAATATACCCACAAATGCAAGTCCTTTATAAACTATGTTGCTATCTTTCATACTAATAATGATTTAATGCTGCTGTTTTGATAAACGCTTAATAAAAATTCAACTGCGTTTTTTGCTGAATTATTTGATAATAAAGTAGCTTGTTCTTTATCAGATACAAATGATATTTGTCCAGTATCATTTATTTTTAAATATTGGACTTCCTCTGTTAAATCTGTAACTTTTGTTTTTTTCTCTATGATAAAATTAGAGTCATCAGATGAAAAACTCTTTCCAAACTGATAACCTAAGTATCCACAGACAATGGCTATAACTAATGTTCTCATTTTAAACTTTTTGTAATCCGGCAATTATACAATTACCGGATCTATACCATAACAAAACATAGAAGACCGCACAAATATAATCTTCTTAGTCTAAAAACAAAAATATTACAAGTTTAAATTTTATTAAAAAGCATCTAAAGACCATATTGGACTGTTTTCTTCCTTGGAAACGTGAATGTATTTGTAGAAAAAAGTTTCTATAATTTCTTCCCTAGTCATTTTTGGGTTCATTTTTTTATGTGATACAAGACCTTTTTTTACTGAATAAATTACTCTAAGACTGTATTCCTCAATGCCTATTATTGCATTATCGAAACCATCTAAAAAGAACAATTTTTCTCCTTCAAATGCTTCTAAAATTTTGTCTTTCATACTAATCTATTTTTTTATAAACTGTTCTAATAATTTTATAAGTTACACCTGTGATAATTACATCACCCAGCATACCGTATTTATCAAGTTCCTGAATAGTTACAGTCCTAGAATCATTATCTATTTCCTTTATTACCCATTTCTTGCCATCTGAATTTATGTAAATACCCTCCTCCGGAACATAAACATCGCCCTGTTCCCAATATAGTCTCAGTTTGGTCTCAATGAATAATGGCAATATTCTCATTCTTTTAAAATCAGAATAGCTAATTCCAATTATCCTTTCGATTACATCAGTATTAAAAACTGAATTGAACTTAGTAGTTGATACACCTAGTTCTCGCTTTAATTCACCTTTTTTCATTTTATCTAATTTTATTTTTACTTAAATCCGGAACAAAACTAATCAAAAAACTATCACATTCTTAAAAACTTTGCATAAATATGCCAAAAAAATGTTGATTTTTTTCGACAATTTCTTGCGATAAGATACCCTATAGCTTATCAAATAATATGAAATATACTCGTTATTGCCTATTGAGACCGTTGTAAGGTGATCCAACCTGTATATTTTGACATCATTTTCAGCCTCAAAACTATTTATTTGCTTATCTATAGGTCTAATAAGCTCTGAAAAGTGATACATTTCTAACATTTTAACCATAGCTTTTACTTTTTTCAACTAGTGTATAAATACCTTTAAACAATTCTATACTTGTTTCATCATTTTCATCTGCTCCAACAGTATCTAATTTATTGGAAACAAAGGTCCTAATGGATGATAACCCAAATCTATTATTTTCACCTACCTCAACAGTTATGTCATCCTTGTATTTTTTTTGCTTATCGAATGCTCTGATGATAACATTAACAGAAACAAGGTCTGCAATTGTCCTATCTTCTCTGTGACCGAATATTTCCTCCAGTTCCATAGAACTTACAACCGACATAGTTATTGAGCGAATCTGTATAAAGTCTGAGTAAGTTAGACCTCTATCGTTTAATACCTTTGTCAAGTATCTAAGATTTAGATCTTGAGGACTGGCAATATCCAGAATATCACATATGTCGGTAAATATTATTTTTTCTATAGTACAATCTTCACCATATTGCCTCTTAGCAGTATCTACTATTTTTTTTCTAGCATATTCAGGACTATCTATAAATTTTTTATACCACTCAAGCATAGCCTCTACATCCTGTTCAACATCTAAGATTTTTTGAACCCTTTCCACATCAGTAAATAAATTAAAGAAATATGGATGAACATCTTCAAGACTATTCTTACTTATTATCATCCTCTTGTAATCTTTTCGATAGTCAAGCTTAACCAATTTTTTTACTTTGATTTTATACCCCTCATTTATCAATCGTAAAGAAACAGCTTCTACAGAACTAGATTTACAAAAAATGGCATCAACCCAGTAAAAGTAAACTCCATTAATAGTTTTTGTGATATCCATCATTAGTTTACCTACCTCAAAGCTACAGGTATAAAAAAGATTAGCGATTTCTCTGTTATAATCGAATATTGTTTCGATAAAAACCCCTCCTATAAAAATATCGATTTCTTTCTTTGTCGCTAATGTACCCAAACTGATAAGTCTACATTTTTTTGAATACTTTAAACAAATGTCTCCTGAAAAATAACTTCCATCATTATATCTTTTCCGGATGTCAAGCTTTCTTGCGATATGAACAGTTGAATTCTCTTCTTGAAAAAATCTATCAAATGTTTTCTGACTTAACAAACCTAACTTAACAGCAGTAGATGGATAAGCAGCAGTTATATCAATTTCATAGATGTCATCAGATTCTATATTTTCAAACAGGTCAAAATTGCTTCCTATGTAAATATTTTGATCAACAACATCTTTGTACTTGTATCGCTCTTTCATATAATTAGAAACAACCTCGTCTTTTACGTTTCTTATTATTCCCAGTTCGTGATTAAGTAGCTTTGTAGCCATATCCCTCCTTGGATTATCAGACAAATAATATTTGGTCTTATTGTATTGTAAAAACCTTTTGTTGCTAGTTCTTACTTCTTTAAAATCTAACATATTCCTTATAAAAAGATTTTTCATTGAATCATAATCTTTTTTCTTTAAATAAGATAGTCCCATATTAATAGTTTTGTTTTTCACGGATAATAACTTTTTACTTTAATTGTTAAAAATGTGTTTCCATCATCATCTTCTACATAATAAGCATCGTAAATAGGATATCGAATTCCATCAGATAGTTCCCTAAATGTATCCCAAAAATCTCTTCTATCGCTTCCTTGGTAAACAATGCTTCCATCAAAATCAATAAGAGTAACTTCTACAAAATTAGGCATTCTCATATGATCATCAACACTGTTAGTATCTTGCCATCCTGCCATTTCAACAACTATGTATTTTTCTTCTCGGAACGGAATATCAAAACTAACTTCACCGGAAAAATCCTCTTTTTTCAATTCATCAATCTCATCTTCTTCAATAGCATCGTCTTTATAGTCTAAGGCAAATTGCATCGCATCATCAGAATTGGTTCTTTTAATACCGTTAGCCTTACAATAATTTTCAAAGATCCGGAGGAATTCGGCAAACCTGTTTTCAGTTATCCTTTCCCATCCTCTCTTACTACCAAAAACTTTTGCTGCTTCAAATAACTTTGCTTTTTCTCTTGTGTGTACCTCTTTAGCTTTTGCTGCAAAATTTTCTATAACTTGAATGTTGGTAAAACCTCTTGCGACAAACACATTATCCAAAAAATTTCTAATCCTTTTTTGCGACAACCTTTTCCATCCTTGAGTCTCACCATATAACCTAGCAGCTTGTTTAGTTCTTTCGCTATACTTTTTCTTTTTCATAAACTTTTCTTTAGAAAATAAAAAATAGCCGGAACAGGAATACTATTCCGGCATATCGCTAAAAATTAGTTTTTGCCTTTCTTCTTAGAAGATGAACTGCTTTCTAAATCATCCTGCACATCAAGTTTCTTGACACTAATTATTTGAAAAGAATGATAACTATTTTTGCCTTCCACTTGCTTCATTCCCTCATACATCAAAATCATTGGCAATGGTCTAGGATTGTCAACATCAACTCCGGCATACTTTAAGGTATTTTCTAATGTTGATCCAAACAGCCAAAAATGAAAGTTACCATTGCCAGAGTCCATTCCTGCACAATTCTGAATAGCAAACATATACTTATACGTTTCATCGCCATTTTTCATTTTAACAGGTGTACGCTTGAAAAATAAAACCTTTTGATAGAAAGGCCCAATATCATCCAAATTCAATGTTGGATAGGCTAAAAAGCCATTATTGACAACCTCTCCTGATGCTTGAGCGAGTTCAATTAAATCTTTAGTCTCGCTCTGTAAAGTAATCCAATGAGCATTTGTTTGGATAATCCAATTTTCTAAGTTTTGCATAAATAAAATTTAAATTGTGAAAAAAAATTAAAAATTGTCTAGTTCTTGAAAAGTCACGTTAACTGACATCTTTATATTATTAAAATTGGTTTCTATAGATTCATTGTAAAAACCTTTCAATTTAATATTGCTGTAAACAGTTTGATACTTAAAATGATGTTCGCTGAGATCTGGAACAAACATCTTATTAGCTTTTTCAATTATAGAAGCAAGGGAGTTTTCCCTTGCTACTATGATGGAGTTCAAAATTACAAAATAAGTTTTTCTCATAGCATTTAAACTTTAATTAATCTTAAATAATGAATATTTTTTCTAGAGTTTAACTCAGCCAGTCTCCTGTACGCTTCGTTTAAGCCTTCTTCAGTTTTGGGGAATGTCTCTACATCAATTGTGCAAGTCCCATCGGCACAATCTTTTTGAATGCAATACAGGTGTACTGACTTTCTTGTTTTTGCTTTGTCAGAGACTAAATAAACCTTTGTGTTTTCTTCTATCTCTTGACCACTTTCTAAAATCATTTTTTTTGCTTCCCTAGAATTTTTGGCTTTTACTAGCATAGTACAAAATTTAAAATTTGAATTTACTGCCCTAGTCCAAGCAGCATACGTTTTTAAAATTTCTTCTTTCATTGTTTTTTTATTAATTGTTATAAAATTGTTTTACTCATTAGATAATTCCCTATAATATTGCAAAAAATTTATTAGCATATCTAATAACTCCTCTTCAGACATTATAGCTATTGCCTTAACATCATTTATAGTCTCTATTTCATCTGAGGCAAAATCAAAAATAGCCTCAATTAATTTTTCTCTCATAACTTTGTAAAATTTAAATATTTAAAAATAGGTTTGACTAACTGATCCAGATATTTGACTAACTTAGGACTAACTGATCCGGAATAATAGACAAATTTAGGACAAACTCAATCTGAAGATCCGGTAAAACCGGATCTTTCAGATTTTTTTTGTAGTAAAGATCAAATCTTTACTACGAAATCGCTATTGCTGTTTACTGCTTTACCTTTAGCTCTTAATCCTAATATTGCAGGCCCTTCGATATCTAACATTAAATCGTCTCTAAGATCGCCGTCGTAAACTTTATAGCCCATATAACTATTAGGCAATTTATTAAAAACTACTGCTACTAATTTTCTGTCAGTAAGTGCTTGTTTTACTTCTATTTCGTTGGTTTCGGATCTTGAAAAAGTAACAACATATTTATGACCCGACGGCAAGATTTTTGATCCGCTTTTACTTAAAATTTTGCTGTAATCATAAAAGATTACATTTTGAGCAATATCGAAACTTTGAGTTAATAACTCAACTAATTTTATGTCGCTAGTACCGTTTAGACGGATCGCAAGCACATCAACTTTTTTTGCTGCTTTATTAATCTGTATTGCTACGGATAGCAAAAAATCGTGTCTGTTCTCTAAATAAAATTCAGTCCTTCTTTTACGTGCTTGTTGCACCATAAAAAAAACCCCTCTGCCAGCAGTATATAAGCACAATTTAACGCAATCAATTGTGGCTTTAGGGCACAAATTAATCCCTTTGGAGTTTTGAGTCGCAGGACTCAAATAAAGTATTAAAGTTTTGCGCAAATTTTTTGCTGTCTTTGTGTTAGTGGTTCCTTCGCTCAAAAATTTTTCTGCTTTCATGATCATTAAAAGATTAAAAAGTAAATAAATATAATTGCACTACAAAAATAATATTTATTTTTAATTTTTTATAATTTTTTGATTTATTTTTTTTTATTTTAATTTTTTATTCAAATATTATTATTTGGCATAAAATTTGAACTATTAAATATAAATAAAATAAGATCTTAATTTATTTTTTATTTTTATTTAAATAAAATTTGATAATTTAAAATTTATTCTTATTTTTGTATTGAAATTATATTTATTTAATCTTTTTAATCTTTTTAACATCATGACAACTCAAGATTTTTTCCAGCAATTCGAAAATTTTGCAAAAAACGAAATTTTTCACAGTTTTATAATAAATAATCATATAGATTTTGCAGTTTGCTTTAAAACTCACATTGAATGCTATTTGGTTCAGCAATTCAATATTGAAAACGAATATTTACTAAAAATTTTAGTTGAAAATATAGAAATAGAACTTTTCGAAGAATATCATTCTATTACTGAAAATTTGCAAAATTTACAAGATAAATATCATAAAATCGATAATGTTTTTTTTAAACTTATTGGTGTTTTACAAGATAACGACTTCGGTTCCTATTCCAGTAAAACGATAATAACAGATAAACTAAATAATCTTTTTTAATTGTTTCACGTGAAACAATATTATATAACTTTTTAAAACTTTAAATTATGAACTTATTTAGAGCATTGATTAACCAAGGACACACAATTGATGAAACAAAGGAAATTATTGCCGAAATGATAGAGGATCTTATAAACGGGGCACAACCGGATGAAATATTGCTAGATTATGGACTCGAAGAAGACTATATTTTAGATTTAATAAATTATGCAATATTTGGATAAAAAAAAACCGGATCGAGCGACAAGCGGAATCCGGTACTATAGGGCG
>Ga0181358_1000317_pt1 | contig 21537 bp, 2 predicted proteins | sample Fa13VDMM110SD_FD_130096 | JGI IMG/M metagenome (GOLD analysis project Ga0181358, IMG submission 130096) | Freshwater viral communities from Lake Michigan, USA - Fa13.VD.MM110.S.D | ecosystem: Environmental > Aquatic > Freshwater > Lake | place: USA: Michigan | collected 2013-09-24 | reverse complement strand
GTGTATTTCTTTCCGTTCCATTCATAATTACCATTTATGCTTCCATATGGTTCTATAGAAATGATCACTTTTGCATTTGGATATTTCAAACGTACATGGTCAGCGGCTAGTTTGAAATCAGCAACAAGAGTGTTGAGTGCACTGTCAGTGCTCCACAATCCTGTATCATTCCACGTAAACTGAAACACAACAACATCTGGAGCATTAAATCCCCAAAAGGTGATGTAGTTTTGTATATCTAGTACACCTGTAGAATGGTTGATGAATGGATTATAGTATGCAGGGATTGTGTTACCGTTTGTGTAATTGATAATATTGTCTCCACCTGTCGTTCCACCTACATATGTCAATGTTCCTGAATTAGGAAATCCATTGAAATCTGAATTAACAGCTCCATATTTTGTCACTCTAATATATCCATTACCACTTCCATTAATCTTTCCACCTCTAATTGTCCATTGAGTGTTGTTAGTGTCTTTGTATATTGCACCAGGATATCCTGAAGGAGGAATAGTTGTCATGCCTGTCACTGCTACAATTCTTGCAACACCTGCTGTTGTATCTAAAAATGTATTGGTTAATCTACCACCGCTGAGTCCTTCTGCTTTATATTGTGTAGCACCTACAGTGGTCCCGTTTGTACCAATCTGATTCACTGTAACACCATCAGCTGTAAGAAGAGTTTTTAATTCTTTAACATAAACTCCTATGTCAGTGAAACTATCACCAATACATAATATGTTTTTAGTTTTTCCATTATTAGTGGCTCCATCTACAACATTATATGTAATAGTTTTTAGTTGCCCTTTTTTAAAACTTCTCACCACTTGATAATTCATCGTTTGATTAGTGGCAGCAGCAGTGAAATTAAATGTCACTTGTCTGTTATAATTAATGCCCTTGTCGCAATATAATGTTGTTGGGTCATTTAAGTTTTTAAATAATACATTTTCATAATAAACTGAAAGCTGTTTGTTCTTAACAAAATACATTACAGAAGGAAGTATTGTCACTGTTGGTCTATCAGGAAGCTGTGCTTGCAATTGTCCAACAGGAGCATACTCTGTAAATGGTTCAAAATATGTAGGAGTGGTTCCCACTTCTATTTGATAGTTGTTCCAAGGAGTGTAATAACTCCATCTGGCAAATGCTGCACCTGCAACATAAGTTGTTGTGGTTTGGAAAGAAGAACCAGGAATGTACGCTTTATCAATTGTATATAAAGCCCCATAAACGTTTCCTACAGCAAAATTACACGTAAGAGTTTGTCCAGCAGAAATAGGAATATATCCAGTGATGTTGATTGCACTACCTAAGTAATTGACATTTCCATTAACATCTATATAATATCCAACTAATATATTTGGATCGTTAGGATTGAATAAGTTCTTTCCATAAATCCTATCTAATTTTAAATTAAGAGAAGCAGTTGTGATTGCTGATAAGTTTGCTAAAGGAGTGTATTCTGTATAAGCAACAAATGCTGTTGCAACAGTTCCTGCTTCTAATTGTGCTGTTTGAGCAGTTGATACACTACTACTAGAAAGTCTTACAAAATAACAATCAGTTGGAGTGGTGAAATATGTAAATCCATTTGCTCCTATAGCAGAAATAACCACTTGTTGATTTGTATAAAATACATTACTTGCTCCTCCAGCATTGTTTCCAATGTTTGTAACAGCATAACTTGTATTAGGAAGAACAGGAATAAAATCAGAAATAAAATATCCATTAAGTGTGTACGTTTCACCAGCTGATCCTAAAAATTTATTTGGTGTTATTGTTGTATAATCAAATAAGTTTTTACCTATTCTCTTAGGAACTTTACCATATCTTGTTTCTATAGAGCTCTGGCTTGTTTTAGAAAGCATCAATGTTTCTACAGCCTGTAAAGGAGATTGCAAACCTCCATATTTAATAAACGATGAAGCAAGAAGAGCATCAGTGGTACTAGCTCTTATGTAAACAGCATTTGTAGGAATGTTTGCTGCCAACACTGTTTGAGCAGCTGGCGTAGATTGATTATTGCTTATTCCACTAATGTAAACTTTGTTAACATCATAATAAGAAAGAGCGTTAACATATTGATTATTACTTTCTGCAAGAAATTGTATATTTTTAGTTAATGATATTCTAATAAAATCTGTACAATTTCTTCCTGCTCCTGCAATAAATACACCATTATTAGCAATATATCCTGCAACACTAAAATCAGCACCATTTGTTTCTGTAATGTATGTGTTTAATGCAGAATAGAAAGACTGATCAATTTGAGCACTACTCTTCACCCATCCAGCATTATATACTAATAGCACAAGACCATCATTAGATGCTACAGTGATGTTGTTAAAACTTGTATATGTTCCACTCTGTGCTGCAATATAAAACACCTTTACACCGCTTCCAGGAGTTGGAGGCACTGTAGAAGGATAGGCAAGTCCCATAAAACTTGCATTTGTTGCAACATTTAACTGGTTTAGTATATCATTTATAGTCATTAGTTATCATTGATTTGTAGTAAATATTGACGATTGCCATCAGGAAACCATACATACATGGTTCTTGTAGCACTCTTGTTTTCATCATTTGCCACTTTAATTAATGTAGGCGTGGTGGGGGTGCTCAATGCTAACATTGCCGCATATGTTGATGTTGTTGCAAATTGAATTGTTCCTGTGGGCACCCATATTGTTCCATTATAAAAATAAGACTGGTTGTTTGTTGTGTTGAAAACTTCTAGTCCTGTAGAAGGAGAAGTTATTGCTAACATTTGTGCGTTGGTCATTTTAGGTTTTAAAAACCCTTTTAATGTAGATGACAAATGTAATACAGCAGAGGTGTCTGTAGAACCACTTCCTATTCTAACATTACCGTTAACATCAAATTTGTAAATAGAATTTACGTTATTACCAATGATTACATTTCCTGCATTGAAATATGTAAATCCACCAAGTGTATTAGAATTAATCCAAGCATTTAATATAGGAGCTGAAGAACCAATTTTTTCATAGAATTTTATAGTGGGAGCAGTGTTATTTGATCCTCCATCTATTTCTATTCTATTTCCTGCATTGCCAAAATATCCTATTTTTAATAAACCTGCATCTAGAAAGTTTTGAAATTCAAATTGACTTCCTAAAAAAGAAGCTCCACTATTTATTTTAAATATTGTAGAGCCACTTGGTACTATTTTATTAATAGTGAGAATGTTATTTAAAATAGCAACTCCACTAATTGTAGCTGCACTAGTGATTGTTACAGTGGTGCCATCATCTGTTATGTTAGAATTTGTTAAATTTGTAGCAGCTGCCCATTTAGCTATTCTATTTGCTGTTCCTGAGCCTTGTAATGTGCTGTTTGCTAATACAGATTGTATTTTTGCATCTATCTTCTGGAGAGAAGTTTGTATTGTATCATTAGTGTTGATGCCTGTATACAATAAATTTTGTCCTTCGTAAAATACGCAGGAAGAATCTATTATGTCTGGACAACCAATGTTATTACAATTAATGTTCATAAGGATACAAAATTAATTAAATTATAAAGAATTACAATGTCTGTCTAAAATCTATACAAGATAATATAGCTATGGATGTAGTTATATTTTAGGTTTTGCTTCTGAGGACATTTTGATTCCTAAGTCTTTTGCCATTTCTGGATAGAACATAGGAAGCATTTGTTCCATTTGATACATTATAGGAAATGACTTCATTACATACTTTAACACTTTGATTTCCTTTTCTGATTTCTCATCTCCTGTTCCTATCGCATACATTTCTTTGACGAAATTTTCAAAAATTTTCATATAGTTTGTCACTAATGATATTGATGGGAAAAGTGATCCATTAAGAAGATTGAGAAGATTTATAGGATTATAGAAATACATAAGTTCATCTAAAACTTTATCTGTAGCTTTTAACATAAACTTGTATTGATTTTTAACAATTTCATCCTCGTCATCGTCTGGAGCATTTAGTTTTAGTGAAACCAATAAACCAAATAATGTTAATGTAATAAGTGCATCAGTGAGGGCATTTTTTGTATTCTGTCTAACAAGTTCAATAAATTCACCTTGTGTCATTTTGAACTCTTTGCCAGTTTCTTCTTCGTATTCGTTTTTCTTTTTCTCATAGAGTTCTCTAATACGTTTTACACCATCTTCATTTCCTTGCACTGTATTTAATAGAGTTTTTAAACTCTTAATTCCATCATCTTTGAGAATTCTAAACACCATTCTCATTCTACCCCATTCATATGCGTCTGAAGCATTGTTGTATTGGAGATTGGCAGTTCTTGTTGCTACAAGTTGAGGAATCCAGTTTTTAAACACCATGAATGATTTTCCATAAATGTTTTGATTTATTTTACGTATTTCATCTTGTCCCAAGTTTCCTAATGCTTGTCTGTTTAAGTTTTGTACTTTTCTTCTAAGGTCAACAACACTCTCATCTCTTTGGTCTACACCAGGAATAACAAATTTCTTATTCTCAATTTTTGCTACTTGTAGCACTCCTTTTTCTTTAATTAACTTCTTAACATCTTCTTCAAACTTCTTCTGTAGAGCTATCCTCTGTTCTTTAGAGCCTTGATAAATATCAGAATATTCAGGAGTGTTTCTTAAATATTCTCTAGCATTTACAATCTTTCCGTTTATTACAACAGAATTATTTAAATATGTAAAGAAGTTTGTTGCTTGCACTGCCATGTCAGAGTTTCTCATAAGCATCATCAAGAAATCTTGAATGTTTTCTTGACCTAGTTTATTCACTGAAAGCTTCTTTATAATTTCTCTATTGTAGTTTTCTGTGAGAGGAAGGAAATATTCAAAAGCTGCTAATGTTTTTTCTGGCTTCATTCCTGCAGTTTCTTTCATCTTCTCTCCAAAGAGCCACATTTCTGTAGAAATGAAATCTGTTTTTGTGAAATACTTTCCTGCATTAATTATTGATTGGAAGCTTCCTCCAAGAAGGTTGGAAATAGAGGAAAGAGGATTTAGTCCTAATGTTCTTAGTTGGAATGCTTTATTTAATTGATCAATTGTTCTATTTATAGATAGAGATCTTCCTTCAAGATTTTCAGGAAACACTTTCATTCCAAGCTTTTCATTAAACTTCTTACCAAATTTAGAAATCTTTCCATAGAGTTGGTCAAATGTTTCACTTTGTATATACTTTTGTCCATAGATGATTCCTTTTACAGTGTCTTCTATAAGCTTTGCGTTTTCACTATTATCAGGATTGGGATCTATTTCACCATTTTTAAGTATTGAGTTTCCCCAAGTAGATGTACGAATTGAATTTTTATTTCTCTCAAGTTGTATAATAGCTTGAGCTTGAGCATCTATTTGAGATAGATATTTGTAATTTAATGCAAACTCATTATATAGAGATAGTGTTTTAAATAAATCTTCACTAGGATCATCTATTTCAGAGATTAGATATTTAGGAATCTTGTTGATAAGTTCTCCTGTAATAGGATCTATCTGACCATATCCTGTTACGCTATCGTCAACACTTATTGATTTTAAAAACTGTTCTCCTAAAGAAAGATCTCCTCCAAGCATTATTCTTTCTGTCAATCCTTTTGATGCCCAAGGAAGAAACACCCTTGCTTCTCTTTTAGATATATATCCTAAATCTGCATACTCTTTATTCTTCTCTGTTATATAATCGTACAACTCTTTAGCTGGTTCATTCCCTGGTGCTGTAAGAGTTTTCCATTCTGTAGAATGCCATTTTTGTAAAGGAAACTTCTTTATAGTGTCATACAATAAATATCCAGCAGAAGTGGGTTTTTCTATAGTGTATGTGTTTCTTGCTTTCTGTTTCTCTTGTTCAATTTGAAATTCAACAAATTCTCTGTTTGCATCAGTGATGTACCTCACCTTGTTATCAATTCTTTCGAGTTCTTGTTGTAATTTCTTTTCAAGTTCAATCTTATATGCATCTACATCAATGTTCTCTCTTATCCATTCATAGTCTTTTGCTTCTCTGTTTGTTGTTGCTTCTTTTAATATTCTATAAAACTCAGGATCCCATTCATCAATTAGTTCATTTTTGTTTTTCTTCTTTAGTATATTAAAATACTCTTTTTTAGAAACACCTTTTGATCTAGCCCATGCATCGTATTTTCCTTTATACTCCTCTAGTTTTCTTGATTCATTTACAGTTTCTTGAGCAGCGTTAAACAATTGCCTATTCACTTTTCTATAGATCACTCTGAGAGAACTCAATTGAGTGGTTGCTGTTGAAGATAACCACTTAGACACTCCTTTTATGGTTTTTTCCATACGTGAAATGTCTTCTTCTCCTTCTGATTTTCCTATCTGCTCCACTGTAAATTCTTTGTATATATCTGACAATTCTTTTGTCAAGTCTTGTGCATCTTGAGAAGTTGTCTTAAGAATCTCTTTTAGTTTTGCATCTTCTTCAGAAAGAGTGGTACGTTTTGGAAATAGAAATGCTAGATTGGAAGACAGTTCTGTATAAACACTAAGAGCTGTCACCATGTCTGCTATCTTGTTTGAATATTCATTTCTCATTTGTTCATCAGAAGAAGACGTTAGTTCACTAGCATCTTTTCCTTTAAACTTCTGTTCATATTCATCAATCACCTTTTCCACCTCTAGAGACAACAGTTTTGCTTGTTCTAATAGTGGAACAATGTTTTGTTTTATTTGCAATTGTCTCATTGCTGTAAACAATGCGTTTAATTGTTCTGATTTGCTCTTCTTTTCTTCATCATTCACTATTTTTTTCGCAGACATTTTTTTATAAATGTTTGTCAATTGCTCTAAGAGTTGATCAAATGCTTTGCTTCCAGTGGTTTCATTAGCAAGAGCTACAGGAAGTAAATAGTCCTTTTGTATATTCTTAACATTTTGATCTCCTATTTCAATTGACATGAGTTTAGGAAGAATATTCATCCTAGCACTTCCTCTAGAATAATTTGCTACAATAGGAATCATTCTTGTTTGCTTAAAGTCTTGTGCTTTAAATCCATAAGAATTAATGAGAATCAATTTGTATTGAGCCATTTGTTGATTCCAAGCGTTGATTTTGTACCAGGGAACGTCTGTAAATTTTTCTAAATCTAGATTCATAAACTTCCAATCTAGAAGATTCACTTTTCCATCAGGTTCAATTGCCATGAAATCTATTGTACCAGCAATGTCTCTTTTTGCATCATACACTTGCATCTCCTTAAAGAAACGTGTTCCTTTAGGAAACGAATTAAGTCTTTCTCTCAAGTTGTCTTTGAGAGTGTAATACATGTCGTTGTTTGTAGGATCTATCTTAGATTGAAAGTCTACATCATCTGGTAATTCTTTGTCTCTTAAATATCCATTCTCGTCAACAAATCTGGAGAGAGCATATTCCATATCAGCATGTCCTGCTGTGCCCTTATCTGCTTTTAAATCATTTACAGCTTTTTGATAGTCTGATTCATTTATTGCACTATCTTTAAAAGTTCTACTATACCAATCTTTAATTATTTCTGTAACCCTTTTTTTGATTTGTCTACCATCAATAAAATATGCTTCTTCTTTTTTACCATCTACCACCTTCCCTGTTTCTTTCTTTGTTATTGAGTTGTGCACTCTCAATATTTCTTCTATAGAAAGATCTTGTTTGGTTTTCTGCAGATACACTTTGTTCTCTTCTGCTTTGATGTCTTGTGCTGTACCAATATCTTTTCCAGAAAGAATGTCCATTGTTGCTCTATCAAATCCACTCTTGAACAATAGTTCTTTGAACCAAGAAAGCATTGCTTTCCACCATCCTTCTGATTTTTGTAACAGTTCAGGTTTTTCTGTTTGACCTTCGCTCTTGTTAATTATCTTTTCTGTCAATACTTTCGCAATAGCTTCGTCCTTCAACTTCTGTATGTCAGGTTTTCCGTCTTTAGTTTGATAGAGAGGGCTGGAAGAATAATCTCTCAACACTTGTTTATAAATGTCATAAGAGTTGATTTCTTTAAGAAGTTGATTGTATAATTTTGGATTGGTTTGCTTAAGGATTTCTACAGCAAAGTGCATTGCTTCTTCTGTAAGAGCAACATCTTCTTTCCCTTCCACCACTTGTACAATTTTCTGCATAATTAATGCAGCACCATTAGCATCTTGTTTTACACCATTTACAACTATGTTTGTTAATGATTTAATGTCTACACCAATTCTTTTTAAGAAGTCTTTTACAACAGCTACAGTTTTTGGAGAAGCTTTTGAACTTTCTGTTTCTCCTTTTAATTGAAGAAGAGGAGTAGCTGTTTCTTTTAATTCTTTAAAAGAGTTAATAAACTCAAATAAATTCTTAAAAGTCATATCTTTAGCTTGACCTTTAGATGTTTTTTTAGCTTTAAATTTATTATACTGGTCTTCTTTATCAATACTGTTTAATGCTGTTTTAATATCATTCATGTAAGGAGCAATAGCATCTTTAACATTTGGAAATTGTTGTGCTGTTCTAAATAATCCAAGAACCTCCTCACCAACATCATCAATACTCATTGTTCCCTTATTAAAACCATTCACCGCTTCATAAAATTCAGAGATTTCTTCTTGCATCCATTTTTTCTGAGCATTTAAATCCCCATCCAGTGCTTTTCTTTTATCCTCTTTAGTTACATTTCGATAATTTTCAATTTGAACTTTTGGAACTATATCTGTTAAACCTTTAGGTATTTTTTGAAATGGTAAGTCACCTTCAGCAAAACCTGAAAATTCTCCAGGAAAATATTCTTTTGTTCTAACAACTTCACTCCTAATTAAACTTCTAGGATATTTTTTAGCTACTTCTTTAAGTGCTGCTATTTTAGTATTAATTAATGCTTGAGAAGTATATTCTTTAGGTTTATTACTTAACAAAGCATATTCAGGAAATCCTTCATCAGATATTCTTCCTGTTTTAGTATAACCTTTGCTTTCATATTCTTTTATTTCAGATTCAGATTCTAGATAAACAACAGATTTAGCTGTTTTTGGATATTCGTCTTTTTCAAAAATATCTAGTTTATTCTTAACACTATCAATACTTTCTTTTAAATTATTTTTAGTTTGAGTTGGTTGAATACCTTTTTCATATTTAGCTTTTAATTCTTTTATATAATTTACAGCTTCTTCTACAGTATCAAATGATTCCAATTCTCCTTTTATTTGAGAATGAACATAATATCCGTCTACTTTATTATATTGTCCTTTTTCATAATCTGGATTCTCTAATCTTTCTCTAATTGTAGTTTGTCCATATTCATTTTTAAAAGTAGATTTATTTTCAATTTCAGGTTTAACTAACTTACCATACTTTTGATCAAGTATTTTATTTACACCATCAATAATCTTTTTAGTTTGATAAGGAATATCTTCGTCATATTCTAGTCTAAAATTATTACCTGTTAAAGCAATGCCAAGTTCATTATGATCGTGTTGTAAATCATCTACAATAGAAGCTAAATTAGGTTGTACAGTTTTTACATTACGTAATGCAGGATATTTACTATAAGATACACCAAGTAATTCAGATTTCTTATCTTTATTTACTTTTTCTGAAGCATCCCATACACTACCGCTAAATACATCTATATTAGATGCCCACAATATATCATTAGATTGTGGATAAATTTTAAATTTAATCTTACCTCCACCACCTTCTAAATGTCCTATAGTTTTATCAATAGGTTTTGTAAATGCTGATATAGCAAATTTACCTCCAGCCTTTTCATTATCTTCAATATGTTGAAGAAGATTTTGCATCATGAGATTTACATCAAATGATGAATAAGCACCAACAACAGAACTAAACTCTTGTCCTCTTGAATATATTTCTTCAGGATTATATTGAATGTTATTCACCTTTTTCCACTCTTCTATAATTTCCTTAGATTGTTCATATTCTTTATTTTTTTCTATAAAATATATAATTTTATCTGTTTTTTCTTTAAAAGAATTAAAAATTCCTAAATCTTTGTTGTAATTATCTTTTACTCTTTTTAAATAAAAAGTTACATTTTCTTTTTTTGCTAATTCATTAAATTTTTTATTTAAATCATCTAAATTATTAATATTTTTAAAAACTCCAGCTTCATGCCATCCTGTATTTCCTAAAGATATTTCTCGACCTTTTAATTTAAAAACAGGAAAACTTATAAAAGCTTCACCATTTATTAATTCATGATAATATCCATTTTTTATATAATTTAATTTTGATTCTATTTTGATATTATCTAAATCAACATCTTCAACACTTTTAGCTAACTCACTAATATGATTAGAAGCTTCTTGATAAGTTTTAAATGTTTGATTATCAGGAGTGGTGTATTGCACTTCATATCCTGGCAGTATAAGTTTACTATTAGAATAAGCTAATAAGTCAGATAAATCTCCTAATGTCATATTATCAGGTAACTTATCTATTTCTACTTCTTTTTGATTAATTAAAGAACGAATAAATTGTTTCATTTCTTTAAGTAGTCTTTTAAGAAGAGATATTAATTTACCATCTTTAACATTATCAAGTTTATCTGCAGTCATCATGCCAAGAAGTTCTACAATAGCTTCTTCTTGTTGTTCTTCTAATGTGTATAATTTTTCACCAAACTTATCTCTTACAAGCTCATTCGAGTTTCCTACTAAAACATTATCTTTTTTGTATTTATCAAGTTCTTCTTGTGAATTAAAAGTTTTAATTTCAGAATAAGCACCTGTAACAGGATGAATTTTTCTTAATAAATATTCTTTACTAGGAGTTGATTTATAATCTCTTTTAATCCTATCTAACACTTCTTTACCTCTACCTGTTTCAAGTTCTTTTAGTAGATTTTGATATAACTGATTGGAAGTTTTTTGACTATTTTTATAATTTTCATATTCTTGTAATCTATTTTCCCAATTAGATTTATCTTGTCCATATTTATTTTTATACCAATCATTAAAACTTAGTAGTTCTGTTTTATTACTTTTAATAGCTCTAATAATGGGATGTCCTAATATTTCATGTATAGGAGTGTCAAGAGTGGCATAAGCTAAGTTAATATAAGCTACATCATTTTCTATTTTACCTTTATAGTTTTTAGTTCTATCAGATTCAAATTTAACAGACATTCCTATTCTATCTGATATTCTTGATGCCAAATCTCTAATGGTTTTTTCAGAAGCTATTTTTCCTTCAGAAGAAACTGTTTGATTTTTTTGAAACAATACATCTTGTTTACTTTCTGAAGAAGGAAGTGAGAAATTATTATTTATGTATTCTTTATATGCTCCTATTTCAGAGCCTGTTTTTTCCACTAATGCTTTCCAAGCTGGATGTGATTTATTTGGACAACTGCTACTCATTATTGACAAAATTTTTGAAATAATTCAGCAACATTATCATTGCTGTTTATTATGTTTTTAAATTGAGAAGACTCTTGTTTAAACACTTCTCCTCCTAAATTACTTTCTGACAAAGATATGATTTTAAATTCAGCTATTGTTTTATCATGAGCATTAAATATTGCTGCTGCATATTCTGAATTATTAAATTTAAACCTTGTTAAAAATCCATCACTGGCTGCTTGTTTTGCTAATGCTTTGTTTGTGTCTTTTTCATTAGCTTTGTTTCCTGTACTTACATAATCTACAGTGCCATCAATGTTTATTCTTAATTTAAAATTACTCTTCTCATCCTTCTTAACACTTATTTCTACAGGACGTGATTGGATGTTAATGGATGGTTGATTACTTCTTAATTGTTCTACAACTTCAGCTAATGCTGTTGGATGCATACCTTGTCCTCTTGCTGCTGATTTACCTGCATATAGTAATGTGGCACCATCAAGTTTGCCTTGATTAATTTGATCTAATATCCATGTTCTTTGATTAGGTTTAACTTGTTGATGCTTTGTACCTAATAACCATTCTTTATATGCTACAACTGCTTCTCCAATGCTAGCAACTTTTACAGTGCCTCCATAACCTGCTTCACTAAATGGATTACCAAAATGTTCATTTGTTTTAGCATCACTAGTTCTCATAGTATTAATTCCTTTATCAGTATAAACAGGTCTTGATTCTAGGTCACCTCTCCATTCTCTGTTTAAATCTATTTTAGGTTTAACACTAGTAGGTGTTGGTTGTGTAGGTTTAGCCCATCTAGAATAACCATTAAGTTTTTCTTCTGTATACCCTTTCTTTTGTAAATATTCAGCTATTAATTGATCTGACAAATTACCTTTAGAATATTGATTTCCCACTCTAAAAGAAACACCTACAGATGTAGCTTTTTCAAGAAGAGGTTTATATTTTTCTGTAAGAGTTTTTTTAATAGCTTCAGCTTCTTGTGTTTTATCTACTCCACCTCTACCAAAATTACCACTTCCTGAAACCATTACAACATCATTAGTTGTATAGTTTCCTGTATTAGCTTTATTTCCCCAAGCTTTAGCATATTTATCTGTAGAAGATACATTACCTTCTTTCATTATAGTACCAAATCCTATAAACTGAGTGGATTCAGAAGCCATTTGTATATCTTTAGCAGCATTACCATACATATCTGTAGGTTTTATTCCTGCTGTCACTAATGGATTAACATTAGTGGATGGTTGAGAAGTGGGAGTGTAGAAGTTTTCAGAATTGCTATTGTTGACAAATAGTTCATTAGAAGCTCTTGACATTCCTACATATAGCAACGAATGTTTTTCTGTGCTTATTTTTTCTCCATCTAAATACAATCCAGAAACATCTGATTTTGGTAATGTGGATGCATCAAAAAACACATTCTTTATTGTAGATCCTTGAGACTTATGAATTGTTATAGCGTGTCCAAAATCTATTCCTTTATCCACTTTTAGATTGCTGAAGTTTTTTAATAACGATCCATGTTTAGTGAATGAAAATCTTTCCATTCTGTCTGTTTGAGGATTGTATACATAGTTTTCTCCTAGATTGGCAGATGCAAAAAAACTAGCAACCTCTGCTTCCACTATATCATAATATCCCCAATCTCCAGTTTTTAAAGCATTGTTTTTTGCATCATATAAAGATTTCATTACATCGCTTATTTTTCTATTGTTATTTTCATAATCAGCAGGAGTAAGATTTTTAAAAGAGAATACATCGTCATCAGACAATTGATAATAAACACCTGCTGCTGTAGTGGGCACTTCTATTCCTAAGCTCTTTATTTTTTTAAGTTTATTTGAAGAAGCTTCTATTACATAAGTTGAACCATCTTTTATTACAGATGTCACTGTGTAACGTACACTATTTGCAATGTTTCCTTTCTCAACTTGTTTAGAATTAAATCCACCAAACCCAACAATCACATCATCTTTTTGTAAATCTCCAGTTTTTCCAAGTGCTCTTCTAATTTTATTATTAGCACTTTTTACAGAAGCATTTGTATAACCTATGTATATAGCTTCTTCTGGATTTTCTGATGCTTTTTCAATAAGAGCTTTACTAAACTCATCATCTTTCATGTAATGTAACTCATTAGATTCTTCCACTATAGGAATTTTTCCGTTAATGTTTTCTCTAAGATGAGACATCATTTGTAAAATTGCACTGCTGCTTGTTCTTTTTACTTCTGTAAGATTTAAAACTTTATTACTTTTTTCTGAGAAAAATTCTGTTACATTTTTTTCAGTGCGTTTATCATCAGTCACTTCTGGAATTTGCATCTTATCACCTAAAAATATGAATTTTGTGCTAGGATTGTTTTTTATAAATGACTTAATGATTTTTACATCTTTTTCATTTAACATAGATGTTTCATCCACTACAATAATGTTATTGTAGAATCCAAGCTTTTTTCTCATCTTTTTACTGAGAACACCTATTCCGTCTTTGTTTATATAAATACTAGACTGTACAGTGGAGGGAAGACTAGTGTTTCCTGTTTTTGCTGTAGCTAATGCTAATTCTGTTGTGGCAGCATGTGTAGGAGCCATGTAATTCAAAGTGTGTGTTTTCTTTAAATAGTTTTGTAAATATCCAATCACTGCTGTTTTTCCTGTTCCTGCTGGTCCTTGTAATGTTATTTTTGAATCTTTATCTGTTTGTGCAAAATCTATTAGTTCTTTTAATGCTATCTCTTGATCGTTTGTAAGTTGAAACTCTGTAGGAATTGTAGTTCCTTTGTATGTGAAATTGAATTTACTGTTAGTTTTATTTTCTGTAGAAGAAATCACTTGTGTGGGCGTATCGTTTTCTGGAACTTTATCTTTTTTTAATACATCTACAAACGCAGCAATTGCATCATCGTCTGTTATTTCGTTGGTTTTTTCTGTACCATTGTTCATTACAGATTGTTTATTGTCTTCATAATGTTCAGAAGCAAACTGCCCATCTCCACGCAAGTTAATCATTTTGTACACATAATTGGTAATAACTTCATCATCTTTTGGAGATGTTGTTAAATAAATGAAAGGTTTTTTTGTATGCTCATCTTTCACTTGTTCATATCCAATTACATCATTTAGAGAACTATCTCCTTTTTCTTTTCTTTCTTTAAAATCACTAGGAAGAATCACTTGGTTTTTCACCATATCAACATACACTCCGTTGATTTCTTGCACTCTTCTCATCTTAAGAAAAGACTTTCCTATTTCTCTTGAATTATATCTGTCATTCAAGATCATTATCTGTTTGTTTTGTGACAAAGGATTTTTTTCAGGAAACGCAGGAGACGAAACAATCTGCACTGTATTTCCTTTCTCATCTGTTTTTTCTTTGATGCGTACCTTTGGTTCTATAGAAGGAACAATGTCATTGTCCTTCCAATTGTCCCGCTGGAAAGCTGCTCCTTCAAAACCCTTAATGTCTGTAGAAGTGAGAGTGTTTATTAATGGAGCAATGATTTTGGAATAGTCTTCGATTGGTATCACCCTCTTTATAGAAACAGGAGAAGAATAACTTCCCTGGAGAATAGCTAGTTTTACAATGTTGTTATATAGTTCATTTGTGTCAGCATTGTCTCTTAGCTCACGTAACATTCCTGTAAGAAGGTTTTGATCGTATGCTTCTTTTAAATTAATTTTTGTTGTAATAGATTTAGCACCGCCAATTCTATCAGAAGAAGTGGGTGTTAATATTTTCAACAATTCATTTGTAGGATATTTTTCTTTAGCATCTTGCAGTTGTTTCACAACAGATGTTTCAAAATTCACTAACAATGCAGGAATGTCTTGATTCAAACCACCTTTTGTTTGTGAAATATAATCTATTAGTGATGCTCTTAACTTATCAGCAATTTTTTGATATTTGTCATCACTCAAGTATTCATTCTCTGCATATTCTCTCAATATAGAATTCAAAACAACTCTATATTCGTCTTGTTCAAGTTTGAATATTTCACCTGTAGTTTGCATTGCTTTGCCTAGCAATTCTCTTTGCAATCCAATGAATCCAGTGTCCAGTACATCATTAACAGATGATATAATGTTTTCGTCAATTGCTTTTCTTGTAGCTAAATCTTTTCTATAATAGTGGTCATAGCTTCTGAAAGATGTTGTGTCATAATTTGTAGCTTGTGAAAACTTAAAATTATGTTCAGCCATTTTAGCATATTTCAAAAACTCTTTTAAAATAAGCTGTTGTTCTGCATTTATTTTACTATTATTTGTAATTTTATCTTTATAATACAAACTGATATTCTTCTTTAGTTCGTCAACGTTTGGATTGATTGTAGCGTTCTCAACATCTTCTTTTGTAGCTGAAAATTTATTGTTTATAGTTTCTATGAATGTTTTGTTAAATAATGTATTCTTTGATGAGTTTTCAAGAAGCTTTAAATATTCTGCAATAATGGGTTGATTTAAAAAGAACGTTGTATGTTCCATAGAAACACCAGCTCTTTCTAAGAACATGAATGTTCCTATAATCAAATCATTACTTATGATTTTAAAAATGAATGGGTCTTTTGCAACGTCTACAATTGATGTAGTATATCCAGAAAGCTTTTCAGAAATATATCTACCATCACTGTCTTTTATACCTGACAAGGAAATATAATCTCTACCATTCCTAGTCACTGTATTGTGAGGAAGAATCATGCTGTCATTTGTCAAATAATCATCTTTTGGAAATCTTTCAGGATCAATGTAAATAGAAGCTTTCTGAACAAGAGAGTGGTTAGTGATGTTTACAGCTGCTATACCCACCCAACGTTTTGCTGTTACGAATGCGTGACGAACAAAGTTCATGTAGTTTCTATCAAGAAGTCTAGCCTTGATGTCACTTTCGTCTGTTCCTCTAAGCTTATCTAGGTCATCTGCAATCTTGCTCAATCCACCATCGTCTACAGGAGAAAGTAGTTTTTCAAAGTTTTCTGGAAGTGTAATGATGTTTTCAAATGCCTGATAGTATTTGTTTTCTAAAGAACGTCTGTATGCATTTCTTACATACTTATCTCTCATTTGTTCATTCAATGCTCTCAGATCAAGATTTTCTTTTTTTATTCCTAGCTCTTTAAGTAGTCCATTAACGTATTCTGAAGGATTGATTTCTTCGTCAGCTGCCTGGTCTATTATCTCTTGGAAAAACTCAATGTTGTTAGTGTATGTAGAATATTCTTCTTTTGTTAGAGATTTTTTTATAGACTCTATAGAAAGACTATTTGAATTAATCAAGCTCTCTATTTTTTCGAATATTCTAAAATACTCTTTTCCTATATTTTGTTTTTTCTCAATTCTTTCAATTTTCTTTCTTATGGTTTCATCATAAACTTTTCCATAGAATTCTTTTGTAGCTTCTTCACTATCCTTATATTCAATAAGTCTCACATCTCCATTTACGTCAACGTAGACAGACTTTAAATACATGTTGAGCTTATCTATATCAAAGTCAGAGCCAGCCTTGCTAGTGATCTCTGTAGGCACTACAACAGTGTGTCCCATGAAGTCTGGAAGAAATCCTTTCACTTTAAATACTTCTGTAGAAGACAATGATTGTGTAGGAATCCTAAACCCTATGCCAGTTAATATTTTCTTGCCTTCGTCTGTCTTGTTTAAATATTCTAATATACTTTCATCTGTAGGAAATCTCTTCTTATCAAATTTATTTTTAAACCAACTAGGAACCAACACTTCACAAGGATGCACCTTACCTTTTTCATCTTTTCTGTAGAAAGCAAGAGTGTCATCTGTTAGCATCACTTCTTTCTTTTGTGTATCAGATAGGTCATTGTACTCTTTTTTAGAAATCTTTGTCCACATTCCATCTATCTTCCTTACAAGACTTCTTCCTTTTGTTGCTTCTTCAAACATTGTTACAGGAACCTGTACGTGTGGTGAGCCATTCATCTTTGATGATGTAATGGATTTATGAATCATTGAGAAGATGATGTTTCTAATATCTACATAAGCTGGAGTGGCTTCAAATGGCACTCTGAATTGACCATTCTCATCTAGTTTGAGAGCATCTTTTGCATTCTCACTAGCTTCTCTTCTCAACATCTCTTGTAAGAGAGTTTTAGAAATCACTTTATTATCTATAATAAGAAAGTCATTTTCATCATCTTTTGTTATTCCAAGTTTATTTAAAAGCTCATCGTATCCGTTCTGAAGAAGAAGTTTTTTCACTTCTATAAATTCTTCATAATATTGTTTTGCTTTTTCACTTGTTGGAACACCTCTATCGTATATGTCTGTTGTAGCAACTTTAGGAATCTGAGATCCTTCAGTTTGTTGTGATTCTCCATCATGTGATGTTTCCACTTGTATTCCATATATACTAAATGGAACATTTATTTTTTTGTCAAATTTTTCTTTATTGATTTTACCATCAACATATAGTGGATATAACTTTTCAGCACCCACTTTACGTCCACTTTCTACAATAACATAATCAATTTGTTCTTTAAACATTTTGATATAAAACTCTTCCATTGCAGTGTTTTCAGCCATCTTGTAATAAACAGGCATTTGAGAAAACTTGTCTATAACAATATCAATATATTTTTTACCTAACTTACTTCCTGATACAATAGGCTTTAACACTTCTATTGAATGTTCAGGAGCGTCTTTCTTTATAACTTCTGCATCATGTTTCTTAAGAGCATCATTCTTTCCATAGTCATATTTACCTTTTTCAGCAAGCTTGTTTCTTGTATAAGACATTTGCCATTGATGCCATGCTTCAGCTTCTGGAGACCATTGTCCATTTTTAGTTTTGATTTCTCTATACCCTGAGTCTGTTAGCCATGATGCACCATCTGTTTCCTTTGTTTTATTTACTTTTTCATCTGGTTTTTTACCTGCTTTTTCTCTAAACTCTCTAAGAGCTTTCTCCATACTACCCACTGTCATTACATCTTCTACAGTGGCTGTAACGAGATGTGACTTGTGTGTATGGTGTCCATAGTCGTCTTTTGTAAGATTTATCTTACTGCCATCAGCAGCGATCACTTGATTATACTCATCATTTAATTTTGAGTTTAAATCAGGATGATCAAATGTTGTACCTCTTGGAGATTCAAATAGTTTAATACGCTTAGTTTCATCTAATATGATTTTACCATCCTCAGTTTTAATTTTATATTGATAGGGGTCTCCAAATATAGTTTTATGATATTCTACGTTGTTTATTGAATAGTTTGCGTTTACAGAAGTTAATAGGCTTGTAAGCTGTTCTTCTGTTATTCTTTTTCTATTTATTTCATTCTTTTGACAGAAGTCTTCTTCTAGTTCTTTAAATTCATATTCACTGTATTCTTCTCCTGAACTAGAAACTTTTCTCACTTCAATGATTTTTCCAGCATCAATGAGTGATTTCTTTGTTGCTTTTGTCATGGATGTAATCCAATCTTCAACATCTTTGTTAACTTGTTTTTCATTTTCTTTAAAAAAAGTTTCAATAGTGATCTCTTTGTTTATCACTTTATTTGCTTCTTCTAACATTTCTGGAGAAAGAATGTCTTTGAAAAACCTTAATTCTCTTTCTTTTCCTTTCATGTTTTTTAGAGGAGCTCTATTATCAGCATCTAATGCTAAGTTTATTTCATCTTCTAAATAACCTTTGAATATATCAAATGTTGTTTTCCAACCTTTGTCTTCTTGAAAATAACTATACGGAACACTGGTTACAAAATTCATTCCCCATTCTGTAGAGGAATCTGCACCAACAAGAGCATAATAGTTTCCTTTTGCGTTTTGATTTAGTTGTACAACATTCTTGTCAGCAAGTCCCAATCTAGTTGTTGACGTACCGTCTCCATTCTCCACTCTTCCTTCTGTAACAATAACAGCCAAGTCTCTTATTCTCTTTCCGTCTTTATTAAAATATCTTCCTCCTAATTTTAATAATAATGAATTCTTTGAATACACATCATTAAGTTCAGGTCTTGCCTCCAATAATTCATCTAGTGTTTCCACACTGTTAAATACATCTTTAAACACAGATAGGTAGTTATGTTCAGCATAAGCTCCTGTCAACTCACCATTAACGTTTCTATAGGTGCTATCCATCAAAGGATTTGTCATTTTGATGTACAGTTCTGCAAGAGTGTTAAGCGGTCCATTCACTCCTAATATCTCTCCTTTAACACTATATAACTCATTGTTTTTTCCTAAATAAGTTTTAAGACTATCAATGACATCAACAAATTTTGAATTTTCTTTAGTGTTTAATTTCTTTATATCTTCTTCTGTAATATCAATACCAAGATTTTTTAAAAATGCCACCTTATCTTCTACACGACCTGTTGGAGCTTCCTCAATAGCTTTTCTATCCACTACATATTTCTTTCCTTGTTTTTTAACAAACGCAGGGGGATTTTCTTTTGATGGATTTTTAATATTTTCAAACCATTGATTTTTTATTTTAGAAGCTGCATCTTGTAAATTTGCACTACCAATAAAAGTGCTTCCATTAACAACATATTCTACTAATACTTCAGGATGTTGTTTATTGAAAACTTTATATGTTTGAATTAAATAACGCCAATCATTTAATGTATAACTACCTAAATTAACTTTTGATGTTTCTAAATTAACTTTCAACACTTCAATCCATCTAACATAGTCTCCATTATCTTTTGCTAATTGTATTGCTTTTTCAAAGAATGAATTTAAATTAGCAGTGTTTGATAAATTAGTTAACAAAGTGACAAATGCTCTACTAGCATTTATTAAGTCAACTGTTCCTAAATTGTTATCAACCTCAACTCTAGGTCTTTTAATAACTGTTCCTTTTTGAGCCTTGCCGTCTGTTTTAGGAAGTGTGTTAACAACAATTCTAACAGCAAAACTGCTGCTATTTGCATCTATAGAGAAAGGATCTTTTCCATAATCGTTCTTATTAGAAGTCTCACTATTTATAGATGATGCTTGTTGCTCTTCTTCATTAAAGCTGACCTTCATTAAAGACTGAATGTATTCTTTAGAGCGTTCTGTAAGAGCTTCCCATTGAGCTTGTGTTAGCACTCTGTTTCCTGTAGCTTCATCTTTTCCTGTAAAATTATTTGGATCAAGTATTCCATCCTGAATATATTCATCTCTAATACCATTAAACAGTTCTGTGGCTGATAGCTTTTTTAAATTAAACAAAAGTTCTTTATCATTCTCTCCCTTAATCATAGCAGAAGCAAATGTTGTAATATCCTTAACATAACTGTTAACGTCCTTTTCAGAGAGTCCTGTAATTTTACTATATTTTGGAGCAATGTTATTTATTACATATTTTCTCTCTTTAAGAGCCCCTTTCTCAATTGATTCAAACAACGATGTTTTAGCTGAAGGTTTTGTTACGAATGACTTAAAGAAATCAAATATTCTCTTAAAGAAGTTTATCACTTTTTCACTAAGTGATTTAGCAGGAATTTTTCCATTTCTGAAATCTGCAAAATCATCTGCTATTTTTTCTTCAACCTGTTTGTCTGTAGCTTCAGCATATATGATTCTTTTTCCTGATGCTCTGTCTACAAATGTGCCAGCCTGAGTTTTAAACTCGTTTATTAATTCTTGTCTTTCTTCAGATGTAAGTAGCCCGGTCCACACACCATGAAATAATTCGTGGTATTCTGTTCCTCTTAATGCTTTTTTGAAAAACTTAGCTATTCCATCTTCATAAACTCCCCATGCTTTTTCTGTAGAATTAATTTCAACTAAGTTCATTAACACTTGAAAAGGAATTTGAGGAAGATTTTTTGCATGCCATTCTTTCAATCTTGTTATATCTTCATCTGTAATGAATTTTCCTTTTTCTCCTTTTATAACTTTTCTTAATTTGTCATTAGGATCTCTGCGTTTTCTTGTAGGTGGTGCTTCTTCTGGTTTTGTAGGTGGTGGTGTTTCTTGTTCAGGAACTTCTGTTTCTTTAACAATAGGAGATGTTTCTAAAGCAGCTAGTTCTGCATCATATTTAGCGTTGATTTTATCTTGAAGTTCTTTTATAGCTACTTGTAACTTTTCTTCATCTATACCACTTCCTTCTGTCATACTCTTACGATATGGAGTTTCTGGAGTAATTATATAAGATGTTTCTTGAGGTGTACTGAGCTTTTGACCAGTTACTGCAGTTGTAGACATTTGATAGATAGTACCCATCAAAGTTCCAGC
>Ga0181358_1000313_pt1 | contig 21721 bp, 45 predicted proteins | sample Fa13VDMM110SD_FD_130096 | JGI IMG/M metagenome (GOLD analysis project Ga0181358, IMG submission 130096) | Freshwater viral communities from Lake Michigan, USA - Fa13.VD.MM110.S.D | ecosystem: Environmental > Aquatic > Freshwater > Lake | place: USA: Michigan | collected 2013-09-24 | reverse complement strand
ACAACCAAACGTGCAAAATGTTGCAGGTAACGTAACACAAGGGGAAAAACCTAAAAAAACCAATATAGCGTTGTGGATTGTTGGTATAGTTATTGGAGGTTTGATAGGCGTAAATATTTTGAAAAATAGAGAATAATTAATTAATAATAATGATTATTGCAATTATTTTTTATCTTTACTATAAATTTTTTAAAACTAAAACATAAAAAAATGGAAAAGAAAGGTTTATTAGGAAGCACATTAGGTATTGCAATATCATTAGCAGTATTATTCGGTACAGTATATGTAATTGGAAAAGCATGGCAAAAAAGTCAAAAATCATAAATTATGGCAAAAGGAAGTAAAATTACTCTTATATCAGCAAGGGCGAAAAAGATATACAAAAAAGGTACTGAAAAATGGTCTGATGCTATATCTCGTGCAACAAAGGAATTAAAGAAAGAAGGTAAAATTTAAACCAATGGCAAAAGTTAGGGTAAAAAAAAGAGAGGTTGTAATACCTTTTGAAGGCGAAGAAATGTTTGTAGTACCAAAGCGTAAAGGTTTTGGTCAACCCGATATGGAAGGATATGTAATGGCTACGGGTGGCAGAACTACGGGTATAGAAACTGATACTTCTAATCCTACATTAGAAACAACAACAAGCACAACGCCAACAATTCAAACGGGTAATACGGGTGTAAGTATTCCAACAGGTAGTAGTGCTGACGTACCTCCCCCAAGTGGCACAACTTCTACTACTTCAACTTCTGATGGTACGGGTACTTTAGGTGGAAGTAGTCCAACAAGTTCAGGTACAAATGCAGGGGATGTACCAACGGGCAGTCAAACATCGGCAGGTTCTACTACAATAACTAATCCTTCTACGCAACCCGAAACGGGAATTAACTCTCCTATTCAAACGGGTGCAGGAACGGGTGGAACAATAATTGGTGGCGTAACGGGTGCAGGACAACAAACTGAAACGGTTACTACAAATACTGATACCGAAATACCTCTTTTTCCCGATTTATCAACCATGAATTGTACTCAATTAGCATCGGAAATTACACGATTGAGTGGTAAAATTGCTACATCTGTATTTCCAATAAATATTGCTAATGCCTACAATAATCAAATTACTTTAGCTAAGTCTATTGAAACAACTAAATGCAATAGAACTTTACCAAATGAACCATTAATTATAACACCTCCTGCTCCTGCTCCAATAATTATACCTTCAATAGGGGGTGGTATTTTTGGTGGTGGAATTGGTGGTGGTGGTGGATTTGGCGAACCCCCAATTGATGAAGCACCAATTGTAGAAGAAAAAAACAATATGGGTATTTATTTAATTGTAGGTGGAATAGCATTGATATATTTTTTAACAAGAAAAAAATAAATAGTAGTGAGAAAGATATTACTAAAAGATAGTGAAGGGAATACTACAACTGCTTATGCTCCTGAAACAAATGAGGAATTAGAAAGAGATATTGAAGCAAATAAGAAACAAAATATCAAAGAGCATTTGTATATGGGTTATTTAATTGTAGGTACTCTTGCATTTACACTTGGTATTTTTATTTCTTTAAAACGTCTTAACGGAAAATCATAATGGAAACACAAATATCAACACCAATAGCACCAACAACGCCAATAGCACCTGCTACTGCTCCAACACCTGCACCTGCTCCAATGCCATCTGCACCAACGCCAACGCCAATGCCTAACGTGGTTATGGGTGAAGGTGGTAGTACAGAAGGTTCAGATAACGGTGGAAAATCATTTTGGAAAAGTTTAAACATACTTGAAATTGGTTTTTCTATTTTGGGAGTTGCAAGTTTGTCTTACGTTATATACTACTATCAATTCAAATTAAAGCAAGATAAACTTATTAATAATGAGTTGCAAAGGCAAATTGATGAAATTAAGATGAATATGCAGACTAACATGAAGGGCAAGTATAAGACTATTTAATAAACAATAAGAACGATTAATTTACTGCTATGAATATAGATGAAATAAGCTATGGCAACCCCAATATTGAACAATTAAAATACCTTTCTACTAATAATTACCTTGATGTATTATTGGAGGATTTATATACATATACATTCCCTAAAAATTCATCTGAAGCAACGCAAGAAGAATTAAACGAAATAGTATCTTACATCAATACATTAAAGGGTAAAGATGATTATATTGACAGGTACATTATTTACGATAAATATTTACAAAGATATTTTACTGATGGTTTAATTAAGGGTGGCGAAAATGAAGATGAAGTAAAAAAAATAATTACTGATATAATTGAAGATACGAAGCCGTTGCTTAACAAATTGAAATTCAAATTTCAAAGACCAAGACCATATCAACTTGCACATTACTACAAACTAAAATTATTTCCGTTTAAAAGTTTAAGTGCAGATTCTCCTTCGTTCCCAAGTGGACACGCATTTCAAACAAGATTACTTACAGAAGTTATAGGCAACTTATATCCTAAGACGTATTCGTTTATGCAAGACGTTTTTAAAGATATATGCTATTCAAGGGTATATTTAGGACTACACTATCAAAGCGATATTGATGTAGGTATATTTTGTGCTGATAAGGTTTTAAAAAATAAGGAGTTCAAAGAAAAGTATAAATTATAATGGAAAAACAAGTAATACATGGTACTTGCCCATCAAAATCAAATACTTATAAGATTATAAAAATTGGCAACATTTATTCGTTAGGCAAAACACCTGCATTAAAAAAATATGAAAAAGATTTTTACATACAATGCAATGTTTACAGGGATAAGGAAATAGATGGTTACTTTGAATTTTATATGGATGTCTATTACCCTAATCAACGTAGCGACCTTGATAATTCAGCAAAGGTAGTGTTGGACTGTTTGCAGAAAGCAAAAGCAATTAAGAACGATAATAAGTTAGTAAAATTAGTTCTTAGAAAGTTTTTAGATAAGGACAAACCAAGAATAGAGTTTGTAATAAAAAAAGTTGAAGGTTTATAAAAAAAGTGTTTACTTTGTTGAGTATTTTAAGACATGATAAAAAAAAATGAAACCGATTTAATTCAAGAATTACTCAAATCAGTAGAGGTTTTGGGAGTAGATGCTACTACCAATGCGTTGAAAATTGCACGAAGTAATACATTGAGTTTACAAGACAAAAGAGTTGAGTTTGTGTTAAAAATGACTGCCAACCATTATACACAAACTATTGAAGATATTATCAATTCGCATAACAAGTCTTATAAAAGAATGTTGGCATTAAAATTTTCAATTTATTATCTGTACGAAGTGTTTGATTTTAGTTTTGGCGACTTAAAAATGCTATTCAAAAGAGATAAATCTTTGTTAAGTAGGTCAACAAAGGAAATTAAACAAATGATTGAAGATAATCCAAACATAAAAACTACTAAAAACAATTTTGATTTACTGATAACCGATTTTAAATTAAAAAATAATTTTTAAAAATGAGTAATAAAGAATTTCAAGAACCCGAAGAAAAAGAAATCAACGATGATTTTGTTTTTGATGATTTTGACCCATTGGGAGAACCTATTTTAGAAAAAGAATATACTAAGCACAATGTAAAAGTTGATGCAAAAGATTTTGTAAATGATATTCCTGAACCTTCATTTATTCCACCACCGATGGGAGGGCAAATGAGTGCAGATGAAAAAGTAAAAAAGCCACAAGAACAACCATTTAATCCTAAAATGGATAATTTGCCAAAGAAGGATAAGCATGATGCTTCTGAAAAGGTTGCAGACATGATTATGTCGGCATACAAGTTTGGTAAGGGGTGGGCAGATACGCAACTTTTATTCAGTCAAAAGCAATTGAATAAAATGCAAGAAAAGGGCGAAATTGATTTAGATGTAGAAATTCAAGTTTCTCCAACTGTATCAATGACGGCAGGTGAATTTATTGAAGATTATAACGAACAATCAAAAGGTACATTAGTAGTTACTGATGAATTTGAAAGCGAATTTAAACCTGTTCTTGTTCGTGTGCTTGAAAAGAAAGGAATCGGCATGACCGATGAACAATTACTTTGGTATTTAGCAGGTAAAGAAGTATTGGTAAGTGCGTTTATGTTTAATCAAGGTTATACTGTAAAAAAAGAAATTTTAAAAACTTTAAAAGAAGCAGTACAAGTAACTAAAATGCAGAATGTTGCATCACAACCAATACCACAACCACAACCGACATATCAAGCACCTCCACAACAACCACAACCAACGTATAACAAACCATTTAACCCCGATACCAACGTAAATGATTTTGTTAACCAAATGTCAGGTGCAATTGTTGAACAACCAATACAACAAGAAGAGTTTGTTAGTGAGGAATTTACAGAACCAACACCTAAACTAACTATCATTTCAGAAGGTACAAAAAAACCTATTGGTAGTGGTAAAAGAGGCAGACCAAAAAAGAAATAATTTGAAAAAATATACCGTATATGACAATGCAAGTGGTGGTTACACCGTTTGGTATCAGTTTTATGATTATTCAGTAAAGGACTATGTTATGAAAGATTATAACGCATACGATAAAACACAAATGTTGAAATTTACAAAACAACTTGAATTAAACGGATATAAATTTGTAGGTAAACTATAATACTATGAGTAGAGAATGTAGAATTATAATAGCTTGTGGAAAACGTGGCGTGGGGAAATCCGTTGAAACAATACGCATGATTGATGATTATGTTGCAGGTAATCCTACAAAGGGAATACCCCCAAGAAAAGCATTGATTTTTGATGTAAACGATGAATTTAGTTCGTTTTGGTTTTTTGGTCAACAAAGAAGTATAAAAGCCATTTCGATTAAAGATATAATGAAGTTTTCTATACACCCAAAAGTAGAAGTTAGAAGGGTAAGACCATTTTGGGATGATGGTAGAAAAATGACTATTAATGATATGGCAGAAGTATTAGGTATAATACTTGACAACTATCGTAATGGTTTGTTATTGGTAGAAGATATTAATAAATATTTGTCTGATGCAATGCCATCTGATTTAATTGGTTCACTTGCTACATCAAGACATATTGGACTTGATATTGTTAGTCATTTCCAAAACATAGGTAGAGCAGGTAATCCAAAATTATTGGGTAATTTAAACATGATACGTTTGCACAAAACAAACGATACAGTAGAACGCCATAAAAATAAATTTGAAGAAAAAACGGAGTTGCTTCAAATAGCTGAATACATGATTAACAAAAGATTTTTTGATGGAGATATAAGATTTTTTGTTTACGTTGATGTAGAGAACATGAAGATTAGAGGTAAGTTCACAAAAGAAGAAGTTGATAACGCAGTACACCAATATATTACTGAACGATATGCTCGTATCGTTTCCCCATTACTACAATTAAGGGATAAACAAGGAAAAAAAATACATAACGAAGAATCTGCTTTAAAGTCTGCAAACCAAACTTTAACCAAAAACTATTTTGTTTTTAATTAATTTTTTATTGTAACGTCAACGAACAATCGTATAGGGTTAATGATTATTTAATTGATAATCAACCATATATTGTTGACTTGATATTTGCATAAATAATATATCGTAATACTTTACTTAATAAATTTGGTATGTAAATGTTTTTTATATGCTCGTGCTTATAAAACAAATACAAAAAAAATCATTAATTAAAAAATTAAAATTTAAAAAAATGCAAAATTTTTGGAAATCAATCGGAGTTCAATTTTTAGTTGTAACGGCAGGTGTTCTTATAGGATTAAAAATTAAAGAGCAAATGAACAAAGCAAAAATAACAACTCCAACAAAATCGTAAATTAATTAATCACACATAAATTTAAACAAAATGTCATACATTAGACAATACATGGAAAATGCGAGAAACTTCGCAAACGAAAATTACTTAAACGCAGATGGTTTCATTGATGATGACCAAATGTATTTTACTGCAAATGAAGATTTTTTTAACGCTGATGGTGGTATGCCAATGGCACAACCAATGATGCAACAATCTGCACCAACTTCACAACCTTACATCATTACAGTTTCAAACGCTTCTAACACAACCGTTTCAAACTTTGACGTATTAGGTGCATACCAATACATTAATGCAGGTACAATGCCTTCAACTCCTACGGGAACAACTACATATAGTGGTGGTAGTTTAGTATCTACGGGTACAAGTTACGTTGTAACAATATCAAGTGGTATCAGTAATGTAACTTACCAACAATTTTTGTATCAATCAATGAACTCACCATTTAGTGTAGGTTTAACTTACATTCAATCTTTGGGAGGTTCTTCTGCTCAAATTACACAACCTATCACTTTGAATACGCAAGATGCAAATGGTAATCAAGCGTTAAGAACATTGGTTGTAACAATTGACCCATATCAACAACAAACAACAGTTGTAGCAGTTAAGCAATTGTATAGAATTGATGGTTACACAAAATTAACTATCTCTACTTTGTTACCAAACGCAGTAGTTCAATTCCAATTCTACCCTGCTGATAACATCAACATTGCTCGTGGACTTGCAGGTCGTTCTGCATCACGTCAATTTGGTTCACCAAATGTTGTTAAGAGTTCAGTAGCAGTAATCGGTGGAGATACCGTTAAGGCACGTTTAGGTTAATATTATAACCCAACATACACAATTAAAAGGGGTAGGGATTTAAAACCCTACCCCTTTTTAAATTTAAAAAACATGGATATATACACTTACGTTGCATCAAGCAACCCTTATCAAGCAAAAGCAATTATCCATAAATACGGATATTCAGCTAAAAATGTAAAAGACAATGGCGATTTAGGTATCTGCTTAAAAAAAGTAGTTGCGTATGAAGGCGAAAATGCTTTTAATGATGTTTTAGATAGCCACCCTGATAAAAATGTTTTAATAGAGAAGTTCAGTTCTGAAAATAAAAAAGAAGCTAATTTTAGTAATGCAAATGGTTGTGGTTGCAAATCACATGATATGCAATACATGAATTTTGTTGGAAACGATAATCAAAATAAAAGTTCTACAAAAGAAATAGGTATTATTATAATAGCATCTGCTTTATTATTAGCAAGTGCAATCATTGTTAAAAAATAAAAAACAAAAATTATGATGTTAAATAAAGGGGTAAGAAATTATCTTAATCAAAAAAAAGCAAAAGCAATAGATTTAGAAATACCTGTTATGACAGAAGAAGTGTTTGTTAATCCAAAATTTGCAATGAATAGTGCAATTGGCGTTATTGCAGAAAATGATAAAACTGCATTGGTAAGAATGTTGCAAAAACAAGGTTCGTTTGTAACTCCATTATCATCTAAGAAAGCTATTATTGATGCTACTTTTAAAAGTATTCAAGATAGTCCTAAATTTAGACAAGATTTAGAAAATTACGTTGTAAGCGAAGTTACGGGTATGGAATTACCAAAACCAAAAAGCCAAATCAATAGTGCATTAATTAAAGTGGCACAAAGTTTACCAAAATTAAAAAAAGATAGACTTTCTAAAATAGAAAGTTTAAATTCAAATTTTTCGAGTTTTTCTGATTTTGATGATAATTTTGCAAATGTAGTAAAAGAAAAAACGGGAGTTGGTAATGCGTTATCTACTATATTTTCGCAAGAAAACATTAATACGGCAGTTGGATTAGGTATGGGCGTTCTTGCTACAAGAATGAACGTAAATGCACAGAAAGGTACTAATCAACAAGCTATTGATTTTGAAAAAGCAAAAACTGAAAATGCTTTAGCACAAGCGAGGATATTAGAAGCACAAGGTAGATTGCCACAAGCAAGTTCTACAACGAGTGGAAGAAAAAAATGGGTTATGCCCGTTGCAATTGGTGGTGGTATATTGTTATTGGGTACTATCATTTATTTTGTAGCAAAGAAAAAATAATTGTTATGGCAAGAGGTTTTATAGGGAATATTCAAAAAGAAGCACAAAGATTAAGTTTAGAACAAGGGAAAGCATCTGAAACTTCAACTGCAACTCCACCTGCATCTGCAATTGATGTAACTGCACCTATTGAACAACCGAAAAAGAAAAAGTGGTTAATGCCCATTGTAATTGGTGGAGGAGTTTTAATAATTGGTATTCTTACTTATGTATTATTAAAGAAAAAAAAATAATTTATGAGTTACGGTAGCGATATGCTTGACAAAATAAAATCTAATAAAAGTAAAAGTGGAAATAAGGTTTTACTTGAAAATACTGAAGGTACTTTGACAGGGAGTGCAATCGGTTTGTTTTTGGGTTTGTATATAGCAAATTCAAGGAAAATGAGTTTAATAGGTGGTGGTTTAATCGGTGCTTTGGCAGGAGGTTTTATTTTCAAATTAATTGCTCCAAAAAATAATTAAGTTATGCAAAATTCTAAATTAGCAAATACATTAGGTAGCGTTGGCGTATTAAGTGGTATTGTTTATGCTATGAAAAAGAACAAAGGTTTTGGTGCTACTGCATTATATGTAATTGGTTTTGGTATTGCAGGAATATTTATTGGTAATTCTATAAGTAAATTTTACGAATAGTCTAAAAATATATTTATTTTTATAGCATGGAAAAAAGTTTGAATCAACAATGGAAAGAAAGTGGCACTACTTTAAGTTATAAAGAGTGGCGAATTAGGGAAGATGAAAAGATGGCAAGTTTTGACGGAGTATTGCCAACACCTGTTATTGATAAAAGTAATATACAAAATGCTTTAAAAGATTTACAAAGTAAAGGTGGTTATAAAACTGAAACAAGTAATAAAACCATTTTCGGTATTAACAAATACGTTTTATTTTTTGGTGGTTTAATTATTGTTGGTGCTATTGGTTACAAAATTTATAAAAAAAATAAGTAAAGATGAAAGCAGAAAATTTATTATTAGTATTTGGAGTTGGTTTTATTGCGTATTGGTTGGTAAAAAAACCAATTAAAGTAATTGATATTAACCCACAAATGGAATTAGATAATGAAGAACCAAAAACCATTGTATTGGATTTGAATAAAACAAAGAATGGTGGATTGTTTCCTGATAACATGGTCAATGATTACAACGCATCTAAATTTAGTACAGTAGCACCTCCAAGTGTAACGGTAAAAAGACAATTTTAAATGATATACAGACTACCAACAAGATATGAAGAATTTACTTTGTTTATCAAAGTAAAAACAAATAAACCTGAAAAAATACATCTGAAGGTTAGTGATGCTGACCAAAAGAATACTGTATTTACTGATAGATGGAAAACTGTTAATGGTGAATGTTCGTTTTATGTCCGTATGCCTATAAGTGGCAAAATATCCTTAATTAATTTATACAATGAGAAAGTAGGTCAACACAAAGAAGATAATAGCTTTGAAGTTGTGGAAATTAAAAAGATACCATTAGAAAAAAGATTAGATGTACTTGATTTTAGTAACAATGATTTAAGAAGTTTTATAAATTTTTGTACTAAGTTTTGTTTTAATGCAGGAGTTTTATCATCGGGAACATACAAGTCATCCGATGGCAGATTTAAAATAGAATATTTGCCTACTATAATTAGTAGTAAATCGGGAAAGGAGTTACAAACACCTGCAAGAATAAATAAGGATAATGGGGTTATACAAGTAAGTCAAAAGAAATTTGTACCCGATACGGTGGCAATGAGAATGGCAATTTTATTACATGAGTATAGCCATTTTTATGTAAACAAAGATATTGATAATGAAAGTGAAGCAGATTTGAATGGGTTATTAATATACTTAGGTTTGGGTTATCCAAGATTTGAAGGACACGAAGCATATTTAAAGACATTTATAAGTACACCAACTGAAATGAATAAAGTTAGATATGATAAAATAAAATCATTTATTGACAATTTTGAAAAAAATAATTATATTGTTTATGAATAAGAATACGAAAGGAATAATAGCAGTATCGGTAGTATTGTTATTAGGTTTTATTGCTTATAAGAAGTTAGCAAAACCTGATTCAAGAAAAGTCCTTATTAATTATATGAACGCTACTTTTGGTACTGATAGCAAACATACTGATTTCATAAATAATGCAGATAAGGGTTATGTTGAAAGTTGGTCAAATGCGTTGATGAATGGCAAAGATACTTTTGAGTTTAATGGAAAAACATATAATACAAAAGGTGGTACAGTAAAACAATAAAAGTTATGGCAAACAAAATAGTAGGATATTATAAAGAATTACCTTCATGGTCGAAGGGTGTAGTTGCTATTGGTGGTTTAGCACTTGTTGGTATAATTGCATATACAATCTATAAAAAAGTAAAAAACATTTCAGATATAAAAATAAATTTGAAAGAAAGCGATTCGGCTTCGCAAGAATTAATTGATTTAGCAACACAAGGTATTAGACCTACTTTAAGCAATAGTCAAATTCAATCTTTAATAAATTCGTTAAAAGATGCTATGAATGGTTGTGGTACTAATGAGCAAAGAGTTTATGATACATTTTCAAAATTAAATAATGATGCTGATGTAAAATTGCTATTGAAACTTTGGCAGGTTCAATATTACGAACCATGTAGTGTAACAAGTCCAATAAGTTATACGAGATGGATGTTTAACGATAAAGCATTTGGAGGAAATTTGTCTGAATGGTTAAATTACGATTTAAGTTCATCAGAAATAAAACAAATAAATTCAATATTTGCAAAAAAAGGTATTAAACATAAATTTTAAAATTTACAACTATGGGATATGATATGCTTGAAAATAGCGAAATGGGTGCATTAACAAGTAGCCGTTTGGGTAACAAATGCTTTGTTGATGATAATAATTATAGCAATTTTGGATTGGGATTAGGTGCTTTGGGTTTAGCATCTAATAAATTAGGTATAACTAATTTTTCAATAAAAACAAAAAAACAAAAAGAACAAAGGGCAAAATTTGAAAGGGAAAAGATTGAAAATGCGTGGAAAATTGACCCTACAAAAGTTGGGGATTGTGATTATTTAACAACAAGATTAGAGCAATTACAAAATACTATTGCATCTGAATCAGAAGTTTATATAAAAGATAAAGTCGCACAACAAAGAATTTTAGTTCCATTAAAAAGAATGGAAGTACAATATAAAAACGCAATTGCACAGGCTAAATGCGTGGAAAAAAGGACAAAAGCAGAAGCAGAAGCAAGTAAAAAAGAAACACTTGATATATTATCTACTGCAACTGCAACACCTCCACCAAGTTCAGCAAGTGAAGATAAATCATCTAAGACAACAAAATATATTATGTATGGTGTTGGTGGTTTGATATTGATTTTAGGTGTATTAGTTGTATTAAAAAAGAGATAATGAAAAAAGTATTATTAGCCGTTGGTGGTTTGTCATTGTTAGGTTTTGGATTGTATAAATACTTCAAAACACAAGCAGATTTGCTAACAAAATTTACATGGAAAATTCAAGGGTTTAAAATCCGTAAATTTTCTTTTCAAGAATTGGCTATTGATGTAACTTTTTTATTTACAAGTGTTGCAGACTTAGAGGCGAAGATTCAAAAACTATATTTAGATTTATATTTAGAGGGTAAAAATGTTGGTTATATCATGGAGGAAAAAGAATTTATAATACCTGCAAAAGGTTCAAGTTCTATTCCTATTTTTGTATCAATTAACCCACAAGCCGTTTTTAAAAACATAATTGATTTTACTTTGAATATTGGTAAAAATAAAGATGTAAAATTTAAGATGGATGGGTTTGCAAGTATTAAAAGTGGTTTTATATCAACTACCTTACCAATAAAATATGAAACTACATTAAAAGAGTACCTTAAAGGATTAACACCAACAACTATTTAAACAAAAAAAACTATTAAAGATGATTGATTACATTTTAGACAAATTTACGGGGATTGCTTCTAAATGCTTAGAAGAAAATGCAAAAGAGTTAAAAGTAAAGAAACAAGATTTACAACTTGTGTTTAAATTAGATGAAGAAAATAACGATGTGAAGTATGTTATTTATAACAATTGGGTTAAATGTAAGGAGATTACATTTTTGCAAGTTTTAAGGGCAAAGATTGATTTTAAAGGGTATAGTTTGTTTGTACCAAAATTTATAAAGGGTGCATTAAACAGATTTTGCGAAGAGAATAAAATTGAAAAAGATGTAGTAAGCGTAGTTCTTTTTTTCAATGAGCAAAACAAAATGGTTATGTATTTATACAATAACATTACTCATGTAAAGCAAATTGAATTAGAAGAATTGTTTGATACAACAGATATAATTAACGAATAAAATTTAAAATCATGAGAGTATTTACATTCACATTAACATCGGCACAAACAATAAATATAAATCAAACTGATGGCGTAATGTATTTGTCAGTTCAAAGTGGTGCTACATCAAGTAGTTTTACAGTATTAGGCAATTTGCCTTTTAAGGGATTAACTCCTGCTACTGTTACTTTAGATGCAGGTCAAGGCATAAATTTAAGTGCATTAACTCCCGTTTCTCCTTTAGATGGTATAACTATTTCATGGGTAAGTGGTAGTGTTGATGTATTAATAGGTTTTTAAACTTTAAGATATGGCAGATTTTGGAAGCAGAAATACGGGTTTTTTTGGTGGTGGTGGTGGTAGTACAAGTGGCGTAACAAATGTTAGTGCGACTACTCCATTAACTTCTTCGGGTGGTGCGACTCCCGATATATCTATAACGCAATCAAGTAGTTCGGTAAATGGTTTTCTGTCTTCTAATGATTGGACAACATTTAATAATAAACCGAGCAATACTGATATTATTTTGGGTTATCAAGGTCTTGGAAGTACAATAAAAGCAAATCCAATTGGAATAAATCTTTCATTAAGCATAGCAACTGTTACAATATTAGTAGATGCAAGATTAGTTTTAACTCCCGTATATTTGTCTGCACCTGCAACTATAACAGGCGTAAGATGGTATCAGACTGCGATAGGTAGTTATACGGCAGATAATTATAATGGGGTTGGTTTATATTCAGTATCGGGTGGAACAATAACCTTAATTGCAAGTTCTACAAATGATGGTGCAATATGGCAAACATTTGGAACAAACTCTTGGGGAAATAAGGCGTTTAGTAGTCCATTATCAAATCAAGTAGCAGGTACTTATTTTATTGGTGCTTTATGGAACGCTTCTGCAACCACAACTGCACCCTCAATTGCAACAATTACTTCATCTTCAGCAAGTATTCAAGCATTTGATTTTACGGGTGGTAGATTATCAACTTTATTAACTGCACAAACAACATTACCAACACCTTTGACATTAAGTACAACAACGGGGGTGAATGTTACTCATTGGTTATCACTTTATTAAAATAAAATTATGGCAAACACAAGACAAATAGAACCAACATTAATATGGTCGCCAACAGGAAATAGCGAAGCAACTTATTTAGGGTTGATTGATTTTTTTAATTATCATTTTGATGGTGGTGGTGGTACTGCTACATATACATTAATTGGTATGGTAGATAATGGAGATGGTGTACCTACTGCAACAGAATTGTATAGTGCTAATATTGGCATACCTTCTGAAATCGTACAACAATGGGGTGCTTCTGATGAAATTGTATTTATATATGTAGCAAATCAATTAAATTTAACACTTGTTCCGATAATTGAGAATTTATAATTATGGCAGACTTTGGTAGCAGAAATATGGGGTTTTTTGGTGGCACTTCTTCGGGTGGTGGTACTTCTACGGGTGTGAATGGTCTTAATGGGACTACAAACATTGGTTTGGGGGGTAATTTAAATCAAAATACTATAATTAATGGTTTAGGTATTTATAATTTATGGTTTGGAGATGATAACAGTATAGATAGGATAAATTTGTTTAAAATTAGGTCAACAAATCTTGATATAGAAAATATTAATGGTCTTAATGTTTCTAAAATTTTAGCAACATCTAATTCTTTATTATTTAAATTTAATGATAATAATAATTTTTATTCTCAATTATCTATAACTTATAACTTAATAAAAACAGAATTTTATGATACAATATTATCATTACAAGAGGGATTTAATTTAGATTTTAGTGTTAGGCAATATGTATTTGGTGGAAATGATGCTTTAATAAATTGTGATTCTACAAATCAAAAAATTATTTTTAACACAAAATTTTTACAATTAGATGGTATAACATTAAATACAGCAGTAAGAACTCCAAGCGTCAACACAATACCAATTTTAATTAACTCCGTTCAATACTATATAAATTTATCTACATAAAAAAGTAACAACAACCATTAAAAACAAATAAAAATGACACAAATGACACAACAAGAAGCATTTAACACGATTAAGAAAGTAGTTGACCTTGCACTTCAAAATGGAGTGATTAAAAATATTGAGGAATCAAAAGTAGTTTTTGATTCATTAGAAACTATTTTTAAAGGCATACAAGAAAATGAAAAAAACAAAGAGTTAGCAAATAAAAAAGATAGTAATAAAGTTGATAATAGTGTTGATAATTCGTTGCTTTGATAATTATATAATTGCATAACAACGTATATTTTAAAGACTTAAACCTAATGTATATTCATAACTTTTATTACTTTTGAAAAGTATGTATTACATAAAACCAATTTTTTATTTTATACATGATAAGATATGGAAGAAAATAATGTAGAAAGTATAAAGTCTATGCTATCGCAGATGATTAATAAACAGAATGACATGGATGGTATGTTACGTGAAATGGATAAAACATTAACGCAATTAAATCAAACTGTTATTGGTAATCCCGTATATGGTCAAAAAGGTTTAGTAAATGAAATTGATAGTATTAAGGCATACGTTGAAAATGATAAGTTAGTTAAAAGTAAAATTTTAGGTGGATTAACCATAATAGGAATTGGTTGGTCTTTTATTATTCAATACGTTATGTACTTATTTAAAAAATAGAAAATGAAAAACAAAAAGATTTTACCATATATAATATTTGGCGTACCTGCTTTAATTGGGTTATTCTTTGTTTATAAAGCAATAAAAAATAGAAAAAAAAGTGTTGAAGGTGATACTGATACAAACATAACACCAACAACGCCAACGCCAACACCTACAATACCTACTTATTCACAAAAAGATACATTGCCATTTAAAAAAGGCAATACATCTACTTATATAGGTACAATACAACGTGCATTAGGTATTTCAGATGATAACAAATTTGGTTCTCAAACACAATCAAAAGTAATAGCATTTCAAAAAAGTAAGGGTTTGGTAGCAGATGGTATCGTTGGTGCTATAACATGGAAAGCATTATTTGGTACAGATTTTCCTACGGCAGGGAGTGGGACACCATTAGTTTTTGAACCAACACCAATAATAAAAACAGGAAGCGTATTTGGTACTAATCCATTTAATTAAAAAATAAAATAAAATGAAAAATAAAAACGGAACAATAGCAATTGGCGTAATTTCATTACTTTTTGTAGGTACTGCAATTTACTTTGTAATTAGGGGTTTAAAAGCAAAAGGAACGCCACAAGAAGGTAATAATGTAGGTGGTGGAGATACACAAAATGCAGGTACAACAAGTACAACTACAACTACTACAACGCCATCAACAAGCACAACTACAACACAAGAAACTTATACTGAGTTTAAATTTCCAATTAGATTAACTCAAAAAGGCGATAACGTAAGAAAATTACAAAATTTGCTTTTAAAAGTAGATTCTAATTTATTGCCTAAGCATGGTGCAGATGGTTATTTTGGTACTGAAACAGAATCAGCATTATATAAAGTTTTAGGCAAAAAGTCAGTAGTTAGTCAAGCAGATATTGAGAAAATAAAAGATAAAGCGAAAGCAAAAACAATCGGTATTTTATCAATGCAAAACGCACTTGCATCGATAGGTTTAAAATAAAAATTAAAAAATTAAAAAAAAAAAAATGAAAAACAAAAAATTAATATTTGGTTTATTAGTAGCAGGAGCAATAGGTTTTTATTTTTACAATAAAAATAAAAATAAATCTATAAGTAAAACATCTTCATTTACGGGAGATGATGATTTTTTTAATTTTGGAGAGGGCAACCCACCAAAAACAAAAGAACAAGGTATTATTCAAGCAGGTACAAGAAGTGGAGAATCAATTGGTGCTTCATATTGCGAAGTAGTATCAGGAAATGTTGGATATGCAGGAATGGTAATAGGTAACAATAGAATTATCGTAAGAACGGGTAATGGAACAACAACAATATGTCCTCGTGGTCAACGATATGATTTACCTCGTTAATTAAAAAAAATTAATTTATGGACTTTACTGATAATAAATATGCTAATGTTGTTGAACCTGTAAGTGCAACAGTATCAGCAGTAGTAGGTGCAGGTACGCAAGTTGCTCGTACCATTGCTCAAATTTCCGATATAAATAAACGTAGGCAATATGAACAAGCGTTTGCGTTGCTTGATAATAGGCAAAAACTTGCGTTGGAAAATTCGTTGGCAAGGACAAATGATAGCAATAGAAAACTTGAATTATTATTTAATGCAGTTACTACTTTAAAATCAGCTCAAAGCGTTGCATCAATTCAATCAAAGGAATTAGCTAAGACACAAAGAGAAAGAACTACGGCAATTGTTATAATAGGTGGTTCTATTGTTTTATTGGCAGGACTTTACTTACTAACAAAAAAATAGTATGGAAACAACAACAAATAATCAACTAACTATTGTTGATGAATTAAAAAGCAAACTTGGAGATTTAAAAGATAGAATTAAACAAGGTGGCTTATCTAATGCAGTATTTACTGAATTAACAAACAACGCAAAATTATTGCAAGACAAATTGGATTTGTTACTTAATAAATTTGGTGCAGTAACGCAATCCGATGTAAACGATGCGTATTTAGTTTTACAACAAGCAAAAAGAAGTGAATTAGAAGCATTAAGGAATAAAGATATGAAACGAATTAGTGTATATGCTATAATAGGTATAGCGTTATTAGTTGGAGTTTATTTATACAAGAAAAAGAAAGCATAATGACAGATTTACAAAAGAAAGCATTACTTGTTTTTGGGGGTGGTATATTATTGTTTTTCATTTTTAAACCAAAGATGAAAAAACCTAATGCCACTACAAACATTAAAGTAACAGATAAAGAAGAAGACCCAAAGGACAGAAAAAAAATGTCTGCACCAACATTAACTGCAAAAGATATGGGTACAAACCCAATGGTTAAGAATGGTTTTGCTTGTTTAAAGGCGTACATTAGTGCTTATAACAATGGTGAACCTCAAAGTGTGCTTGATGAATTAAATCGTGAATTTGCTAAGGAATTTAATTGTAAAGTGTATAGAAGGAAAAGCGATAACAAATTAGTTGTTTGCGACCTTGAAGGAAAAGAAATAATGGTAAATAATTAATAGTATGTACGGAAAAGCAACATACAACAGAATAAAACAATTTACTGATAAATATGGTATTGGAATTGCTAAATCAATTGCTAATACGGGTTTGTATTTTCCTGCCGTTGTTGGTCAATCTGCATACGAAAGTGGTTATGGCGATAGAATACCACCTAATTCAAATAATTTTGGAGGTATAAAATACAATCCCAATTTAGCAGGTGTTATAGGTTATGTAGAATCTGATACTACTGAATATATTAAAGGGGTTAAAAAAAATGTAAAACAAAAATTTGCGAAATTTAGAGATGCTGAAAGTGGTTTTAAAGCACATATACAAGTGTTAATGTTAGACCGATATAAAAATGCAAGATTGAATGCTAAATCACCCGAACAACAAATTTTAATGATAGCAGAAAGTGGATATACAACAACACCACCACAAACTTATTTAAACAATTTAAAAAGTTTAATAGAAGCGTCAAGGGATTATTCAAAACTTGGAAGAATAGTATAATTATGAAAGGAAAAACAATAATATATTTAACATCAGCAATTGCAATTGCTTCATTAGGTTTTTATTTTTATCAAAAACGTAGAGTTAGCGAATTAAATAAAAAAGTTGATAGTTTAGAAGATGCGTTAAAGTCTTTAGAATTAGCAAAAAATTCTTAATAAGTATGGATATAGACCAAAGCATATATAATACTGCCATCGAAGAAGGGTTTTCTCCTACTTCTGCTAAATTAATTGTAGCACAAGCAAGGTTAGAAAGTGGACATTATTCTTCTTCCGTATTTAAGGCAAACAATAATATGTACGGAATGAAGTTTATCGGTACTGATAAACAACCTCTTGCAACAAGAGGTACACTTGCACCACTAAATGAAAGGTCAGCATCTTGTAAGAATGGGGGTGTTTGTGTAGATAGGGATTATTACGCAAAATATTCATCAGCAGAAGATAGTGCAAAAGATACAATACAACGTCTTTATAAAATAACAAGGAATGGAATCGGTTTTGAGCAATTAAAAAATGTCGCATCTGCGACTGAATATGCTAATAAATTAAAAAAAAGAAATTATTTTGGGTTACATAGTATAGATACAGAAGCAGGAAAGCAAGAAGCAAGGGAATACGCAAGGATATTAGATAGCATACTTTTTAGAATTAAAGTAATTAATTTTTACAAACGCAACGAGAAAAAAATCAACTACACAACCTTAGCAATTTTGGTTTTAGGTTTAACAGGAGTTGCATATTGGTATTATAAAAAAAAATATAAATAATGGCTTCTTTTGGTGTTACAGTAACTACAAATATAACCCCTGCCATTAGTATTACTATATCGGGTACTACTACCTATACGCAATTAAAAAATAGTTTAGGTCAATTTGTTTATAACATATTTTTTGTTTATTTATTTTCTTCTATACTTAATCAAATTAAAGGGTTATTCAACTACTCAAAATACGATAGTAGTGGTAATCAAAATTTGCAATCTATTTTAAGTGTAATAAGTCCATATCAATACCAACCTTCAATATATATTGATACAAGCAAAAAGAATTTAATTTTAGATGGTAGGGATTATGTGCGATTCAATATGTTACCCAATTCAAATTTAGCAATAAAACTTTATTGTGATAGATTTGCTACTACTGATATTCTTGATTCACAAACAGTTAATAATTTTGTAGAGGTTCAAAGCAATATGAACGATACCAATTATTTTGATGAATACGTTGATATTCTTTAATTTTATAGTATGCAAGAAGTTATTTCATTAAACTTAGTCAATACCACAAATGGTACAGTACCAATAAGCATATTAGGTAACAATGGTGATGTAATGGACACTGCCAATGCTACAACAAGATACCAATGGAATTTAACAGGTTTTACAATAACAAATGAAAATACCATTTTATTACAATACAAAACAAGTGGTATAATTTATACAATTGCTCAATTAAGTTTTAGTGGTACAACAATTCAATCTATTTGTGATACCTTAAATACTTTAAACTTAGGTTATTTTTTTATTACTACAAGTGGAGGTTCTACATTCATAAACAATTACAACAATAATGTTCAATTTGCTACTTTGCAAATTTTTAATCCTGCAAGTACAACTGCATTAAATTATCAATTTAATTATGCAGGAGCAGGTATGGATGTAAAAATATATGTAAATGCAATAGTGCTTTATGCAAATGGCACACCAAATACTGATAGTGGAAACATACCCGTAGTCGCAGGAAATTTAATTGATTTTCAAGGTAGCACATTTGCAACACCAACAGGTACAAACATTTATATTTATAATATAACTACTTCAACTTTTATTTATAACAATACAACTACTTCAAGTATTGGTTTTTTTGAATCATTTACAATTTTAGCCAACAATTCATATTTGATTGGAATGAATAACTAAAAAAAAAGTGGCAATTAAGCCACTATTTTTTATTCTGCATCTTCAATTAATAAATCATCATCTTTGTTAGGTTCAGGAATTGTAGGAGAATTTAAAGTACCATAAATATTTCGATACTTTGAAGGTTTACTACCTGTTGTTGATTCTACAATTTTAATTTGGTTGTTTTCATCTAAGGTAAGCATTGCACCCCCTTCAACCATGTTATCCATTGAAATTGCTTTTTTAGAGTAATAATCTTTAGGCAACATCTTTGCAAGTTGAGTTAATACTACTTTCCTTTCCATCCAACGATTAACACCCATTTTATCATTGAAGTACAAATCGTTTTCATATTTGCTCATACCTCTAACTGCTTCAATTTCCTTTCTTGTCATTACGGCAAATTGATATTCTCCATTTTTCATTTTAGCAACTGCGTAGGCATGGGTTATATTTTTTGCAGTCCTTTCACTATCAAAATTAGGTTTATGAATAATGTTAGGTTCTAATCCGTATATCGCATTAAATTCATCGTTGGCATAAACAACTTCTGTATGTATTTTGGCTACATCGCCACTACGCAATAGTACGTTTATTAACCCCTTATAACCGATTAAAGGTGTTACACTCATTTTATACTTACCATCGCTTTGTTTTACGTTGCGTGGTATTAAATAGAACTCCCCAAGCATATCAGATGGAATTAATCCAACTTCTGCACCTGCAAGTATAGATGCAAACATACTTGATGGGTTTTCCATAAACGCTTGTAATAGTTTTTCATTTTTTTTAATTTCAGATAAAACTACCTGTACGAATTGTGATGGGGCAATGTTGTGTTTTTCCAATAAGTTTGGCAATACCTTTTTTTCATAATTAATAAGGTAGTTTTCAAAATTTTGGATAGCTTCTTTTGATTTAGAAACTGCAATTTGGTTTGATTCTGTTTTACTCATTTTCATTGTTTTTTTTGATTATTAATAAAATATTTCATCTACAAGTGGATAATCAACTGCACTATCGCATTTGTGAGCAATAGGACATTTAGAACATTTTACCATAGAAGGTAAAGGGTTAAAACCATATTGAATATTGTCGCTTAATTTTTGTGATATGTTTTGAATAGCAACAACATGAGAAGCCATTTTAGATTCATCAACTTCTTGCTTAATGATTTTTACGTTGTTTGGGTCGGTTGAACTAAAAACAAAATAGTAGAACGGTATATCAGTAATTCCCATACATTTTTCAGCAAGTAATTTGTAATGAACGCCTTGTATCATTAAACTATCTTTCATGTGTAACGATTCTAAATCCCACCCCATCTCGTTCCACTTATCATCAATAAGTCCACTATACTTTAAATCAATAAAAACATCTTTGCCATCCCATTCAGCGTGAATATCAATGATACCATTTACACCTTCATGTTCAAGTTTTAAGCCAATCTGTTTAATCTTAATATTGTAGTGAGAAATAATGTTTTTGAATATTGATGCAGATTCAATTGCTTTCTCGTATGCAGATGAAGGTTTTTCATTTGGTTTGCCCTTATAAACCATTTCAGGTTCAGGTACTTCACCGTTACGTGATAATGCTCCCGTACATAAATACTCAAAGTAAATACCAATTTTCATGGCATCGCTTGGGGGTCTTTGTGCTTCGGGGTCTTTGTCGATGTAATTAGCTTTGAAAAATAAACCACACTCCTTACCATTAAGGTAGTCAACGTAGTTTTTCATTAATGACTGCGAAATTTTAGGTAAACTCATTTTAATTGGTTTTAAAAATTATAAATAAAAACTATTTTCTTTTACTCATGGCAATTGCCCTTCTATATTGTTCTTCTGTAAGCCAACCATTCCTTGATTTTTGCTCTCCAACCCAAATATATTTAATACCCTTTACAACCTTTTCAGATACACCCTTTAAAGGTATTACAATCGTTTCTCCAACTATT
>Ga0181358_1000312_pt1 | contig 21731 bp, 30 predicted proteins | sample Fa13VDMM110SD_FD_130096 | JGI IMG/M metagenome (GOLD analysis project Ga0181358, IMG submission 130096) | Freshwater viral communities from Lake Michigan, USA - Fa13.VD.MM110.S.D | ecosystem: Environmental > Aquatic > Freshwater > Lake | place: USA: Michigan | collected 2013-09-24 | reverse complement strand
GACTGAATGGTTTATACATTGTGTAAGTTTTGTCGTTATTTATAACGACTACTTTACCATCAACAAGAGTTGGCAACACGTGCAATTCACTCAAGTTGGTTCTCGTAACATCTTTACCTAAATGTTCCATAATGTTTGGTAGTTATACTCATACAAGAGTTTTTTTAAATTAATTAATTGATTATTATGGGTGATGGAAAATAGATCCACCACCCAATTAGTTATTGAATTAGTGATCACGATGCTTTTTAGTTGCTTTGGTAATCACTATTGATTTGATATGAGTTAAGTCTAAAGTTCCACCTATACGATGAATATTAGATTCTATAGCCACACTATATTCAGTGAATCCAAATGTTTCATGTAAGTAGTGAAACTCAGTCGCATTATATCTTGTTTTCGCATTATATCTTTTTTTACGATCACAACGGTGATAGTGAGATTCTTTATAAAATTCAATTTTAACGTTTACACCAAATGGAAAACCATTAGAGTCGTCATAGAATATTTCTTTTTCAACATCTAATTTGTCAAACTTTTCACCTAATATTGTAACATCAGGATAGTTAACAGATTTATATTCGAATGCTGCTTTATAGTTATGACCACATCTGCAATTAACATCAGCAGTTATACCATTAGAACTGTAACTTTTGTAAGAGTGTCCTGCACATTCAGGACATGTTAGGAATTTTAATTTTAAAGACATGATTAAGATTTTTTAGAGTTAATAAATAATAAGTTAATAATTGACAGCAATGTGAACAGACCTGTTACTACGAATGCTGTCTTGTAATCCTCGAAGTTAGGATTAGATTTACACCAGCCACCAACTGGTGTAATTGCAAGGACTGTTGTCCATGATATCATTCCAATGGCAAAGCACCAGAATGAAAGAGTTTCTCTGATTTTCATAATGAATTTATTTAAGAGTTAATAATACAAGTTAATATATGTGCTTATTAGAAATCATGGTCTCTGTGTTTCAAGAGACCATGAGTTTGAGACTGTCAGGTGTTCAACGTAGTTGAACTCTACTCTTCCTTGCAGTGTGTACGGAAGTAAGCAAACGCTTCTCTCCATGACATAGCAACAATAGAGTATCCTGAAATGAAATAGATAGTTTTCATAAGACACAAAATTTATTCTGAATTCAACGGGGGGTGGAGGGTAGTTGGCGGTTCGCGGGGGAGTTGTTTCGTAGGGGGTACCACCATTCTCACACACAGTATATTTTGAATACCAGTTGCCAAAAATATTTACCAAATTTTATTTTACCGGTGATGATCACCGTCAACAGCAACTACTAATAAACACACAGCAGCAAAAACTAACAAACGCACAACAAAAAACCCCAGCAGTTACGCCAGGGTTATATTGTATATTGCGATATGCAATATTACGCGTTGTCTATAGCAAGAAGTATATCTTTCTCCTCACTAATTTCACATTCATAATGCCAACTTGCATTTCCATCTGTGCTTAACTTTATAAGCATACCACCGTCAGCTGTTCCTTGTACCCCAATAATCTGTCTTGGATCCTGTGCAATGTCTGTTTTGACATATACAATTTGTCCATAATCGTACCTACATCTTACTACTATGCCCATATGTTTTGAATAAAGCGTGACAAAAATTCACTGGTTAATAATCCAAGTAGACTTCCTGCACTTGCACCGGCTGCATAAGCAACTCTATCTGCTATTGTACCAAATACTACTTTTTTTACATTGTAAGACCACACCATGCTAATCATAAATGCAGCAATCCCTACACCTAAATATAGTGATTTACTTAAAAATACAGTATTAATTGCAACAAAAAATACTTGTAATAAACCTGTTCCGAATAATTGTAAACTACTTCTCATCTTTTTTAATTTTTGACAAATATAAAATAAATTTGTAAAAGTTAAACTTTTCTTTATATATTTGTCATGTAATTAATAACTTAATAAAAAATGAGTACAGAAAAAAACACACCAGAACAACCATCAAAAGACCAAATTATTGCATGGTACAAAGAACAAATTGAAGTTGCAACACTAAGACGCGACTTATCTGCGTTGCAAGCAGAGATTGCTAAGAATGAGGCACAACGAACTCAAGCTACAATCTTAATGGCACAAATGCAAGATCCAACTTCTCAGAATCAAAATGAAGTTGAACATGAAGTAACTCAAGAAGATTTAGATGCAAATCCTGAGTTAGTACAAAATGGAGTTAAGGTTGGTGACAAGATTTTGGTAAGTAATCCAAGACCACAAGTTGCTCCTGAACAACCAGAAGAAGAAGACGAAAAACTTAGAAAATTAAATCAAGAATAGAATTTATTAACGACTAAAAACAAAAAAAATGTCATTATTTAAAAAATTACGTGGTAGAAGAATTCTACTTATTAAACCAGTAAAGAAAGAAAGTTCAATTCAACTTACTGCAGAAACAGAAGCAGCATTAGATGCAGCAGCAATGAAGCAATGGACAGCACTTGAAGTGTTTGCTATTGGAGAAGATGTTGAAGATGTTGTTGTAGGTGATAAAGTATATGTGCCAACCTTTGGGTTACAGCAAGCAGAAATCATTGACATTAACAAAGTACTTTACATGATGATTAGCGAAGGAGATATTGCAATTATCTGGTAATAATCCGACTGCATAATACAAGTGAAATCCTATCGCTGTTGGGGTGTCCCCAATAGTTCTGAATCCAGCCATGAGGCGTAGGCGGTGTTAAGGTATAGGTGTTTACAGTCAAAAACAATAAAAATGAAAGAACCAAATAGAGCAAGAAAGAATGAGATTAAATATAATGTCACTCTTAATGAAGAACAAAAACAAGCTAAACAGTTAATTATTGATAATCAGATTGTCATAGTTACTGGTAGAGCAGGTTCTGGAAAATCATTGGTAGGTGCACAAACTGCTATTGATTTTTTGAATAAAAAACAATGTGAAAAGATTTTAGTAACACGTTCTGCAATTGAAGTAGGAAGATCGTTAGGTTTTTTACCAGGTAGTTTAGAAGATAAGTTTAATCCTTACATGGAAGCACTTATTGAAAATCTTTACAAATGTATGGATCCAATAAAGATTGACATTTTTGTTAAAGAAGGTAAAATAGATGCTCTCCCTGTACAGTTTATTAGAGGTAAAACTATTGATGACATTTTGATTGTTGAGGAAGCACAGAATCTTACTAAAGCAGAAATGCTTGCTATTCTCACAAGACTTGGTAAAACAGGCAAGATTGTAATAAATGGTGACAATGAGCAGCAAGACACAAGAGAATCAATTACAGGATTATCTTATGCTATTGAACTTTCTAAAAAGATTGATGGTATACACTGGATCAAACTAAAAGAAAATCACAGATCTGATTTAGTAGGTCAAATACTTGATTACGAGTATTCTAAGTAAGAAGCCTAAAGTACACAGGATCGAAGACAGGGATTACAGACATTTTATAATGTTGGCGTGGAGGTCCTCCAAATCGTAGGTTGGCACAGTTAGTAGTTCTGGGGGTATACAAAAACTACACATATCGTAGGGTGGACTGGAGTTGGTTCCAGCTTGGTTTCATACGCCAAATGACGAGGGTTCGAATCCCTCCCCTGCAACTAAAAATTTATTATATGATAGTTCAGTTAAACCCAATGATACCTATAAAAAGAGTTTCTGACAACATGGAAGGATATGCTTTTTTAGTTATTGATTATTCACAAGAGCATGATTTATTATTTACATGTGCAATGGATAATGGTGAAATATGGACATTAAATAATAAAGAAATAAGATTTTGTAAAAATATAAGTTTAGATAGAAAAAAATAACCTGGGGGTGACTGGTTTTGACAGGTCATTAGTAAGTAATACAATCAGCCAGAGAGATAACTGTAAACTAAGGTGAATTTAATAAATGGCAATGCAAATTTAAGTGTAGTATCTCAAGGAGACAACGCACAAATCGAAGCTAACATGAACAAAGTATTCTCATTATTAAATGAGGATGTTATTCTTGGTGTAGCAGCCTAAATTAATGAGATTTCTCTGTTAGATTAAACAGAGTGGTGGATTTGTCAAGCGAGCTTGACCCCAAAAGCTGTATAAATTGTATTATTGATCATGGTTTGGACAGGGGTTCGACTCCCCTCACCTCCACAAAACGTACAGTATTCTGTACAAAATCATACAATATGTATGAAATAACAAACATTAGAAGAAGAAGAAATGGAAGTAAAAAAAGTAACTAAGAAACTAAGAGTCACTACTCCGGATGTAATAAAGTATCAACTAATAACAGAAATAGTATTCTTTAAAAAAGAAAATCTTATTCCTTCTGATTTAGACATACTTATATTACTTGTAATGTGGGGACCAATAGAACTGGTAGGTTTTTGCATGAATGCTGCAAAACAATTGTATCCTGATACAGCTCCAGAAGACTTATCTGTACGGTCACAAAACGTACGTAACAGAATTGTCAAATTAGAAAAAAGAAATATTGTGGTAAAATCTAAGACTGGTAGAAAAGTTATTAGCTTGAATCCTAATATTGATGTGCATTCAAAAGGTAACATATTGTTAGACTATAATTATTTAGCAGTTGAATCCAATAAAGCGTAAAACAATAGTAGAAAAAACAGCAATAGATTTAGATCTACCTGTTCAAACAATTGATGAAATTATATCTTTCTATTATAAAACTGTGCAAAAAAAATTATCTGCTGCTAAACATCACTCTGTTGCTGTTCCCAATTTGGGAACATTTGTGATTAAAAGAAAAGCATTAGAAGAAAAAATTAAAAAGAACATATTATTTGTACAAAAAATTGAAACAGATATTGATATTTCAGTACAAACATATGAGTTGATAATTCAAAAACGAAAAGATATTGCAGATTATCTGGAATTATTAGAGTTGATGAAATCAGAACAGAACAGAAAACAAGAAGTCAAACTTAAAAAAGAAGAATTTAAAGATGGCAAATCCAATTAGAATCTGGAAAAATCGTGGGTTGATTATGGAAGGTATTAAGAACAACATGTTCAAAACAGCACACGTAGAAAATATTGCATTTTATAGAAATGAAATATGTAAAAGTTGTGAGTTTATTGATAACACTGGTGCATCATGCGCAGTGCCTGGAACACAACCTTGTTGTTCTGAATGTGGTTGTTCGTTAACATTTAAAACAAGATCTCTTGCCTCTGATTGTCCTAAAGGATTTTGGAAAGCAGAACTTACTGAAGCAGAAGAACAAGAACTTTTAAAACAAATCAAAGAATAATTATGGCAATACTATTTGAAGCAGCAACACATTCTTATGTATCGATAGATCCACAAGACAAAACTAAATGGATATCAGTAACTACTTTACTTAGTAGTTTAAAGCAACCGTTTGATTCTGAGGCAATTGCACTCAAGTGTTCAAAGAACACAAAGAAAGATAATAAGTGGAAAGGAATGACTCCTGAACAAATTCAGAAAGCTTGGAAGCGTGAGTCAGACAGAGCATGTGCATTGGGTAACTGGTATCACGATCAGCGCGAACAAGATATTGTAGGTTGTGACACAATGGTTAGACATGATGTAGAGTTACCTGTTATAAAACCATTACTTGATGGGTTAGGTAAAAAGCTGGCGCCATTGCAAAAATTAATTAATGGTATTTTTCCTGAACACATGGTTTATTTAAAATCAGCAGGTATATGTGGTCAATCAGATCTTGTTGAGGTTGCAGATAATACAGTGCATATAACTGATTACAAGACTAATAAAAAAATTGATAAAACTTCTTTTGTGAACTGGGAAGGTATTTCAAAGAAAATGCTTGGTCCAGTGTCTCACTTAGATGACTGTAATTTAAACCATTATAATCTACAACTCAGTATTTATATGTATATTATACTGAAGCATAATCCTAATTTAAAATCAGGTAAGTTAATTATACATCATATTACTTTTGAAGAGGAAGATGCAAAAGACGAGTATGGTTATCCAATTTTAAAAACATCTGTTGAAGGTGATCCAATTATTCGTGAGATAGAAGTATACGAACTTCCATATCTTAAGCAAGAAGTAATTGATATTTTAAACTGGTATAAGGATAATCCAAATGCTGTAACTAAAAAATAAAAAAAATGGTAAGACTGTTTGATATTCAAAATGGAACAGTTGTTCCAAGTGAACATTGTTATGTATTAAGAGATTTAAAGATGATAATTGATGCCTATCCGGATGATTATCAAAATGTATTTGCGTATTTATTTTACATGACGTGTCCAAATCCTGATATGAATCCTTATTTTGATACGCAAGAACATGAAAAAGAAGAACTTATACTTTCGCAGCTTAATGTCAATTTTAGTATTGAAGATGATATTATCATTGATGCTCTCAAACTTTGTAGCAAATTGTATGAAACTCCTACGTTTCGCGCGTACATGGGTATCAAAAGTATGTTGGATCGTCTCGGAAGGTATATGGAGACTACTCCAATCGAACATGGTAGGGATGGCAATATTAATTCTATGGTTAATGCTGCAGCAAAGTTTGAGCAGATTAGAATATCGTTTAAAGGTGCGTACAAAGACCTCATGGAAGAACAAAAATCTCAAGTAAGAGGTGGACAACAAGTTGCTTACGATCAAATGTAATATTATGAAAGACAACGCTTTATATAATTGGATGTTTCATTATAATCATCATACTGGTTTTTGGAATGCTTTTCACAGAGATGATCATGACGCATATTGGAATGGCACTTTGAATGAACACAACATTTATCAGCATTCAGATATTACAGAACTTTTAAAAATTCTTAATACTTTTAAATGTATATAAAAGTGCCAACATACGACTACGCAACTGATGCGTGGTCATTAACAGATTTTGAAACAAGAGAAGAGTTTGTAAAATTTATGTGGTCTGTGTTTAAAGAACCAGGTCAATATGAATTTGACGAATGTTCTCAGAAATTTAATGAACAAGCAATATTGTTTAATAAATACAACAAAGTTTATTGCATTGCTCCAATGCGTTCAAAAGATTATATTGCATACTGGGATGATCAAAAATTAAAATGTAGAAATGGTGTTATTTTTAAAAATGGTACTAAAACTTGGTACTTAGCCAGAGAATACTACATGTGGTTAAACTTTCTACCAATTTACGATAAAGAAGAAGCACGATTTGGATTTGCTAAAGTCAGAGATGCTCAGTATCACATGGCACTTTACGAGGAGATTGGAAGACATTCATACAAACACGCTGTTATATTAAAGAAACGTCAGATAGCATCCAGTTATTACCATGGTGCAAAAATGATTAATTACTTCTGGTTTGAAGAAGGGTCAATCAGTAAAATGGCAGGTTCACTAAAAGACTATATTAGTGAAAAAGGTACATGGCGTTTTCTTGAAGAATACCGAAATTTTCTTAATACTTATACTGCATGGTACAGACCATGTACTCCGGATAAGGTTCTTAACTGGGAACAAAAGATTGAAATCAATCAAGGTGGTAAAAAACGTGACATTGGATTAAAATCTGTTATCTTTGGATTAGTACTTGATAAAGATCCTACTAATGGAGTTGGGGGACCATGTACATTATTTTATCACGAAGAGGCAGGTATTGCTCCAAAGATGAATACAACTATGGAATATTTACTTCCTGCAATGAAATCAGGTATGGTGTACACTGGTCAGTTTATTGCTGCTGGATCTGTAGGGGATCTTGCCCAATGTGAACCATTGCGTGAGATGTTATTAAATCCTGATAGTAAAGATGTACTTGCTGTTGAAACAAATTTATTAAACGATAAAGGTGAAATTGCACAATGTGGATTATTTATTCCTGAGCAATGGTCAATGCTTCCATGTATTGATGAATATGGTAACTCACAGGTAGACAGAGCATTAGAAATGATTCTTGAAGAAAGATTAGACTGGAAAAAGAAATTAAAACCAGATGACTATCAACTTCGTATTTCTCAGAAACCTATTAACATTGAAGAAGCATTTGCACATAGAACTAAATCAGTATTTCCATTACATTTAGTTACACAACAAATAAGAAGAATTGAAGAAGGAGAATATTATAAAGAGTTTTTAGAATTATCACGCGATGAAACTGGTAAAATAACTGCAAAAGAATCCAGAAAAATTCCAATATCAGAATTTCCATTATCTGCAAAAACTCAAGATAAAGAAGGAGTGCTTGTTGTGTGGGAAAGACCAATTAAAGATCCAGGATTTGGAATTTATTATGCATCTGTCGATCCAGTTGCAGAAGGTAAAACAAATACATCTGACTCTTTATGTTCTATTTACATATATAAAACTTCACAAGAAATTACAACACACAAAGCAGATGGTACAATTGAATCTACAATTGAACGCGACAGAATTGTTGCAGCATGGTGTGGAAGATTTGATGACTTAAACAAAACGCACGAAAGACTCGAACTTATCATTGAATGGTATAATGCTTGGACAATCTGTGAAAATAACGTCAGCGCGTTTATTCAACATATGATTGCGCGTAGAAAACAAAAGTACTTGGTTCCAAAAACACAAATTATGTTCTTAAAAGAAATACAGGCAAACATGAATGTATTTCAAGAGTATGGTTGGAAAAACGTAGGAACAATGTTTAAAGTAAATATCATTCCGTATGGTAAACAATTTCTTGAAGAAGAGTTAGATCATGAAACAAAAACAGATGGAACTATTGTAAAAACTACATATGGTGTTGAAAGAATACCTGATATTATGTTACTTAAAGAAATGGCTGCATATCGTGATGGATTAAACGTCGATAGAATTGTAGCATTTTGTGCACTGGTAGCATTTGCAAAAGTACAACAATCAAACAGAGGCTATACAAAACGTGTTGAAAGAGAGGATGGTAATTTGGAAAAGTCAAATAAAAATGTTAAATTGAGAGTGAGTCCTTTTCGACATTATGGCACTTCATATTCAAATAGTGACACAACGCAAAGACATCGTAGTCCATTTAAAAACATTAGATAATAATATATAACTTCGTCAAAAATATATAAATTATGCCAAAAATATATAATGCCCTACAACTAAAAGCAGGAGCAAAATCAGAGTATAACAGAATGGGTACAATTACCCAACCTGTTCAATTTTTGTTGACAAAAGACAAAGATGTAACATGGGGTGCGTGGAACATGGACTGGCATGAAATGCAAGGACTAAAACAAATTAGACGTAATGCAAGACGTTTAATGAAGAATTACAAATTGGCAAATGGTATTATTGACAAGTCAGATTACATTGTTGAAGAAAATAATGAAATGGCAGAACTAATTGATACTCTAACAAAAGAAGACGAATCTGCGTTTGAGTTAAAATTTTTTCCTATTATACCTAATGTTATTAATGTACTTACTGGTGAGTTTGCAAAACGTAATGATAAAATTACGTATCGTGCTGTAGATGATACTTCATTTAACGAGATGGTTGAAATGAAAAGAAGCATGATCGAAGAAACTCTTGTTAGCTTTGGTGAACAAAAAATGCAACAAACCATTCAGCAAATGGGATTAGATTTGCAAAATCCTGAACAAGTACAACAGGCACAACAAATGATGTCGCCTGAAAATATAAAATCATTACCTGAAATAGAACAGTTCTTTAAAAAAGATTATCGTTCTATGATAGAACAATGGGCAAGTCATCAGCATGAGGTTGATGGTGAACGTTTTAAAATGAATGAACTTGAAAATCTTGCATTTAAAGACATGCTTATTGCAGATAGAGAGTTTTGGCATTTTAATATGCGCGAAGATGATTATGAAATAGAACTATGGAATCCTTTATTGACATTCTATCATAAGTCTCCAGAAGCAAGATATATATCTCAATCTAACTGGGCAGGTCGTATGGACCTTATGACCATTTCCGACATCATTGATAAGTATGGTTACATGATGAACGAAGAGCAACTTGCAGCACTTGAAGTAATATATCCAGTAAAATCTGCAGGATACATGCTTCCGGGTGTTCAAAATGATGGATCATTCTATGATGCTACACGTTCTCATGAGTGGAATGTAGAAGGACCATCTCTTGGGATGCGTCAGTTTATTGCACATAGAGATGCAATCTTAAATACAGGTGATGATATTATCTACAGAATCTTAAACGAGTCTGAAGACTTGATGGACTTTAGTAATTATTCACTATTACGTGTAACAACTGTATATTGGAAATCGCAACGAATGGTTGGACATCTTACCAAAATTGATGAGCAAGGTGTTCCAATGGAAATGATTGTAGATGAAAACTATAAAGTTACTGACAAACCTTTATATGACAACACTGTACTTAAAAACAAAACAAAAGACAACTTATCATATGGCGAACACATTGATTGGATATGGATCAATCAAACGTGGGGTGGTATTAAAATTGGACCTAATAGACCGTCATTCTATGGTAATAATGACAGCACTGGATTTGCTCCAATATATCTTAATGTACGCCCTGTAAGATTTCAATTTAAAGGAGACTTTACATTATACGGTTGTAAGTTGCCAGTTGAAGGTGCTGTATTCTCAGACAGAAATACTAAGTCACGTTCTCTTATTGATAAAATGAAACCTTATCAAGTAGGATACAATTTAGTAAATAACCAAATTGCAGATATCTTGGTAGACGAATTAGGTACTGTGATTATGTTAGATCAAAATGCATTACCACGTCACTCAATGGGTGAAGACTGGGGTAAAAATAATTTGGCTAATGCTTATGTTGCAATGAAGAACTTCCAAATGTTACCATTGGATACTTCTATTACAAACACAGAGAATGCGTTAAACTTCCAACATTATCAAGTATTAAACCTTGAACAAACACAAAGGTTGTTATCTCGTATACAGCTTTCTACATATTTTAAAAATCAAGCATTTGAAGCTATTGGTATTACACCTCAACGTCTTGGTGGACCAACATCGCAAGAAACTGCAACAGGTGTTACTCAAGCATTGAATCAGTCTTTCTCACAAACAGAAATGTACTTTGTACAACATAGTGAAAACTTAATGCCTCGCGTGCACCAGATGCGTACGGATCTTGCACAATACTATCATAGTAACAAGCCAAGTATTAGATTGCAATATATGACTTCTATGGATGAGAAAGTTAATTTTGAAATTAATGGTACTGAATTATTAGCAAGAGAATTAAATGTGTTTACTTCTACAAAAGTAAATCAACGTATGATCACAGAACAAATTAGACAACTTGCATTATCTAACAATACTGCCGGTGCATCTATTTATGATCTTGGTAACATTATTAAGGCAGATTCTATGGCAGAAATTACACACACTCTTAAAGCAATTGAAGAGAAAGTTAATGCTCAACGTCAACAAGAACAACAAGCTGCACAACAAGGTATTGAAATGCAACAACAAGCTGAAACAGAAAGACAAGATAAAAAACTTGCTTGGGAAGCTGAACAAAATCAAATGGATCGTGATAATAGTCTGCGTGAAGCTGAAATACGTTCTGCAGGATATACTGGTATGCAAGATATGAATGAGAATAAACAATCTGATTATATTGACACCTTGAAGTATCTTGATGACAAGAATGCAAAAAATGAAAATATTGCATTACAGCGTGATAAAGAACTTAATCAACAAGTAAACGAACAACGTAAGGCTAACTTAACACAACAAGAACTTCAAACTCGTGAGCGAATTGCTGACAAACAAGTTCAAATTGCAGCAATGAATAAGAATAAATATGATTCTAAATCAACTGCAAAGAAGAAGTAAAATGAATCATAGCGTTATAGTCGAAAAAAGTTAAAATTATTTTTGCATAATATTAAATCTTTAAGATTTATTATGTAGATTATATATGAAGAAGAATTGAAACATAACTAACAAAAAAAAACATGAGCACAGACGCGAACAACAACTCGACAGTTGATAATGTAAGTATCGACAACATTGATGACTTTTTACCAATGCCTGGTGCAGAAAGTATTGTAACATCTGATGATGAAGAAAATGAAAAACCTAACTTGTTTTCATCTAACAACAAGTCAGTAAACATGGATTTCTTAGATGATAATTCAAAAAAGAAAACTACTGATGAAGATGAAGAAACAAGTGAGGCAATTGCAGAATTAGATACTGCATTAGAAAATGGTGATGATGATGTTGATGTTGAAGACACTAAATCAAAACCAGGAAGAAAGAAAACTGATAAAAGTGGATTAGTTGATTTCTTGAAAAAAAGAATTGAAGGTAATGAAATGTTTGCCTTTGATGATTATGATGATACAAAGCAATCATTAGATGATTATCTTGGAGGTCTTTCTGAGAAAGATGTTGAAGATTTATGGAAAGCAAATGTTGACAACATGAAAAATGAAGTTGCTGCTGCTACACCAAAAGAGTTCTTTGAAAGTTTACCTGAAGAATTACAATATGCTGCAGAGTATGTTGCTAAAGGTGGACAAGATTTAAAAGGTTTATTTAGAGCACTTGCACAAGTTGAAGAAGTTAGAACACTTGACGCACGTCAACCAGAACACCAGGAAATGATTGTTAGACAATATCTACAGGCATCTGGATTTGGAGGTGGAGATCAAGAACTAATTGAAGAACAAATTCAAGAATGGTTTGACAATGGTAATTTGCAAAAGAAAGCAATCCAATTTCAACCTAAATTGAACGACATGCAAGAAGAAGTTGTACAAGCAAAACTTGCGCAACAAGAACAATTTAAACAACAACAACAACAAAAGAAAGAAGCATATATGCAAAACATATATGAAACTTTAAAACCTTCTGAGTTGAATGGCGTTAAAATAGACAGTAAAAGACAAAAGATGTTGTGGGATGAACTTACAACAGTTAAATATGAAAGTCTTACTGGTAGACCAACCAACTTGCTTGGTAAACTATTAGAAGATTATCAATTTGGTCAAAAACCAAGATATGACTTAATTGCTGAAACATTATGGTTACTTTCTGATCCAGATGATTATAAAGAAAACATTAGAAAACAAGCAAAGAATGAAGTTGTTCAAGATACAGTTAAAAAGTTAAAAACAGAAGAAGCACGTAAATTGTCTTCTTATGTTAAAGAAGACGAAGTTGACGAAAGAACACCTTCGAAAAGATTGAGTAAACCTCAAAACATATTTAGTAGACGATAATTAACAATAAATAATATTAACCTTAAATTACTTTAATTACAATGGCAACACCTGTTTTAAACAATGGTCTCTTCTTGCGTGACACAACTTACAAGGTAAGTTCGCATGTAGACTCTTACCATTTGCAGAACATGCTTAAAACTTCAGAACCTATGGATTTAGGTCCTGTAGATCTTTGGGCAATGACGCAAAAGGTAGAAATGCCTCTTTATCAGATGGCATCTTTTGGTGGTAAAAACACCATAATGGTAGATAATGCTCGTGGAGAGTACAAATGGCAAACGCCAATCGTACAAGATCTTCCGTACATTGTTGAAGACGTTGAACCTACTCAGACTGCTTTAGGAGCTGACGGAGTTTTGTTCAAAATTAAAATTAACAGACGTGTATTTGGATCAGGTGATATCATCACTTACGATAAATATAAAGGTCTTGAACTTTACATTGTACCTTCAGAGGACATTCTTCCAACAGGAGATGGTTTCATCTATACAGTACAATTAGTAAACAACAGTAACACTGCTACTTTAGATAAAAAGTTTCTTAAGCCAGGTACTAAATTCTTCAGAAAAGGTTCTGCAAGAGGTGAGTATGGTGAAAGATTCTCTGATATCGGAGAATTGCAAAATGGTTTCCGTGAGTATTACAACTTCGTAGGAGGTGCTGAAGCTCACGTACACTATTCTATCTCATCTCGTGCTGACATGATGATGAAAGGTGGATTAAATGCTGACGGTACAGTTCCTGTAACTGAAATCTGGAGATCATTTGATAAAAACCTTGACCCATCTATCACTAAGATTGATGATATGGTAAAAACAATGGGTAAAGATTGGATCAAAAAATCATATGATAATGGTAATTTGACTCGTTCATTCGTTACTAACTTAGAAGCAGCTCACTTATCAAAAGTTGCAAATGACATCGAAACTTACTTAATGTGGGGACAAGGTGGTAGAATTAAACAAGATGGTCCAGATGATATTCGTTTATCAGTAGGACTTTGGTCTCAATTAGATAACTCATTCAAGAGAATCTATAACAAGAACACATTCAACTTAGAGTTGTTCCGTTCTGAGATCTTTAACTTCTACAATGGTAAAGTTGAATTCAAAGGACCAGATCCAAATCGTCAAATCATTGTTCAAACTGGTATGGCTGGTATGAGAATGGTTAACGAGTCTATCAAAAAAGAAGCATTTTCTGGAACTATCGGTGGTAGTACAGGATTAATTGCTAACATGGACAAGTCTGGTGTTGGTGCTATTTCAGGTACTAATGCAATGGATTTAAACTTTGGATTTGCTTTTACAAGCTACACAATTCCTTTCTTGGCAAATGTTAAGTTTGTATTGAATCCTGCGTTTGATAATGTTCACACTAATGATATTGAGAATCCTATCATTGATGGGTATCCATTATCATCTTACAACTTCATTGTATTTGATATTACTGATAATACAAATGATAACATCTTCTTGTTAAAACTTAAATGGGATAGCGAGATGAAGTGGTTCTACCAAAATGGTACTATGGACTATATGGGTAGATCTCAAGGATTTGCATCTTCTGGAAACTTTAATGGTTATAGAGTATTTATGACTCAAACTATGCCAAGTATCTGGGTTAAAGATCCAACCAAAGTATTAAAAATTGTTATGAGAAACCCAATTACTGGTGGATCATTCTAATATTAATTTTGTACTCCTGGGGATATAGTGTCCCCAGGTAAGTACAATTGATAAAAAAATTATGAGTACAAAAGTTGTTAAAGGAAGACTGATATCTGTAGATAATACAAATAGAACATTTGGTTCTGCTGAAAGTTATATTGCTGTTCAAGTAGAAGATGCAGATGGAGGAAACGAAAGATGTATTCTATTCACTAATGCAGAAATTGCAAAAGCAGAAGAAAGAGCAAAAAGAAATCCTGAAGATCTTACAGAAAAAGGTTTTTTTACAAATTTATTAGATTAAAACAAAAAAACAAGAAATCATGAAAGGAAAGAATACAGCAGCCATGAGTAATAAGATTGTAGTTAAGAAACCTACTTCACCTCAGTCTGGTCCTAAAACTCAAAAACTTGCAGGTGCTACACCAAACAAGTATAAAAAATGCTAAATTTGCGTAAGCAAAAAAAGAGACACCCTCTCTCCCCGAAGTTGACATGGTCTACTTCCGTACCTGCAGAAATGTAGGTACTCCTCCTAAGATGTAACAACCTTGACGTGGTTTAGGAGCTTTAAACTAAGAGTTACAAAAAAACAGAGAAAAGAAGAATACAACCAACTTAATTAAACAAACATGGAAGTAACGGTAATCGACAAACATCAGTCGTTAAAAAGAAACAGTTCATTGACAATTAGACCATACGTTGACAACGAGATGGCAAACATGGGATTAGAAAAGTATCAAATGGCACTATTTGAAGGAGTGTTTCATGAAGAATCATTAGCGTGTCTTGAATACAATGGTATCAGAAGATATGTTTCAGGATTAAATGAATTTGCTCCTGAAATTAAATTGATGAATCCGGATGATGCAGAAGCAGCAATCAAAGACATTAGAATAACTGTTGCACAATTAGAAAGAGAATTGGCAGCAAATGTATTAGATGTTAATGATGATCAGTTTTGGAGCAAAGTAAAATTACTTAGACCTGACAATGATGAGTTTTGGAGTAAAATTACAATGAGATTTGGTAATGAACCTGTTTATTTAGATCCAGTAGGTGATCCATATGATTTAATCAAGTTACGTGCAATTGAAGCTGGTGGTTTTTCTATTGTTGCAAAATCATTAGAAGTAGCAAGAAATGCATCAGTACCATATAAGTTTTACTTAGACAAGTATGAAGAAACAGCTTCTATTAGAACTGAAGTTAAAAAACTTAGAAATAAAGCATTATCAGAATTACAAAAATTATTTGACAAAAATGCTAACAAGTTGTTTTATGTGTGCAAAGTGATTGATGCAAATTCAACACAATACAAAAAATCTACACCACTTGATGTGATGTATGAGAACATGGATAGCTATATTAATGGTGACACTGTTGATAAAGATAAACGTAAAACAGCTGGTAAGTTTATAGAGATTGCTGCCTTAGATATGGAAACATTGAAATTAAGAGCAATTGTAAAAGACGCAAACTTTTACAAATTAATTTCAACAAGAGGAGATGGTTATATTTACCATTTAAAATCTGGAAGTATGTTAGGAAAGAATCCTTCTGATGTTGTAATGTTCTTGAAGAATCCATTGAATGATGAGATTTTATCAGAACTTACATTGACAACAGAACAATATTGGAACGTGTAATTTAAAATATATAGATATGGCATTCAATAAAAAACAATTAGCAAAAGATGCTGCAGAAGCAAAAAAACCTGTAAATAAACAACAAACAAAACCAATTATATCATCTATGAAATATGGTGGTATGAAAGGTGGTAAAAAATGTTAATACGATGGCAAAGCAAATGATTAAACGCGCAGATGGTTCTACTTCTCAAAGAGGTCTTTGGGATAATATTAGAGCAAACAAAGGTTCTGGAAAGAAACCTACAGCAGAAATGTTGAAACAAGAGAAAAAAATAAAATCTAAAGGTAAATAAAATGGCAACTGGTAAAACACCTAAAACACCTGCACAGAAAAAGTTTGCTTCTTTGGCAGCTCCTAAGAACAAGATAACTTTTGCTGATAGAATTGCAGGTGCTAAAAAAACATCTAAAAAGTAATCACGATGGCAAAGACTCCTGCATGGCAAAGAAAAGAAGGTAAGTCACCTTCTGGTGGATTAAATCAAAAAGGAAGAGATTCTTATAATAAAGCTAATCCTGGTTCTAATCTGAAAGCACCTCAACCAGGAGGTGGTGCAAGAAAAGATTCTTTTTGCGCAAGAATGTCTGGTGTAAAAGGACCTATGAAAAAACCTAACGGTGATCCAACAAGAAAAGCATTAGCTTTAAAAAAATGGAAATGTTAAGACATGACAAATAGTTTATTACAAATAAAACTTAAGCAAAGGCTAAACAAACTGTCATCATTTGATTATGATAACATTGAGTGTTGGCAAGTTGCTGAAGCATTTAATAAAGCACAGATTGAATGGTTTCGTAGACAAGTTCATGGACATAATCAAGGGAAAGAAGGTGATGAATCTACAAAGATGAATATTGATGATGTTCAGCGTATGTTGGTTGACACTGGAATAACTTGGAATTCAACAGAATATCCAATATTTTATGAAACAGATCCGTTACCGAGTGACTATTTATATTTTAAAAGATTGTCAGTAAACTGTTTATCAGATTGTTGTCCTGATCCAAGACCTATGATTACATATCTTGCACAAGTTGGAGACGTTGATAATTTATTAGGTGATAATTTTAGACAACCAAGTGCTGAGTGGGGTGAAACTTTTTGTACAATACAAGACAATAGGATTAAAATATATACAAATGGCGAATTCAAATTGAGTAAACCAGTATTGTATTATTATAGAAAACCTCTTGACATTGGATTTACAGGATGTATGAATCCAAATGATGGTTCAATTTATACAAGTGACATATTGTGTGAATTTAAAGATGACATTGTTGAATTAATTATTGATGAAGCAGCATCTATTCTTGCTGGAGACATTGAGTCAATGAATCAATACCAAAGAGGTAAACAAAACGCAACATTAAATAATTAAAAAACATGGACTTTGCACCAAATTATAAATTAAAAAGACCAGGTAATACTGGCTCATCTCTTGAAGGACAAACGTCTATGTTAGTAGGTGAACTAATGAATGCAGCAACAAGTTTTCATAAGTTGCATTTAAAAGTTACAGGATTAGGTTCACATTCTGCTCACAAAGCATTGAATGAATTATACGATGCATTACCAGGACATGCTGATACTTTAGCAGAAGGATTCCAAGGTGCTGCAGAAAAATTATTAAATTATGAAGATTCTGCTCCAAGAATTTTGAATTCTGTAGAAGAAGCATTATCTTATATGAGAGAATTATGTCAACAAGTTTGTTCATTACAGGCAGTTATGCCATACAGTGAAATTGTAAACGACCTTGATATTATCAAAAGTACAATGAATAGTATTAAATATAAACTGCTATTCTTAAAATAAATTTTTATTAACTTTAAATATTTTTATTATGTCTTATTTTCCTCATGCCTACCAGAAGGCTTTAGTAGCTAACTCTTTAGTTAGTGCAGCTGGTACTGCAAGTTCTGCTTTAACAGCAGGTCAACTTGCCCTTATTAATGCAACGACTAATTTGTCTGTTGCATTGTCAACTGCTTCTCCTGACTATGCTGTGGTTTCACAAGCGTATTTAGCACAAGGTAGTTTTCACACTGTAGACAAACTTGGACCTTTTCACGGAGGTTACAAAGAGTCTGTAAAATCTAAAGGGATTAACCCTAAGTACATCAGTGCATTTACTGTATCTGAACCAAACAATCCTGTGCAAGATGTTTTCCAAATTCCTGCTACTGCTGGATGTAATGTTACTTGTGACACTACTTACAGATTGAGATTAGATCTTAAAGGTTCTCCTGCATTACGTTTCTTAACTCACAATGCTTATTTCACATTAGATGCTTACACAGGATGTTGTGATGCTACTAAAAATAATGTGGATCCAAACATTGTATTGTTAGGATGGGCAGACAGATTGGCTTTATACCCAACTGTTAAAGATTTTGTACAAGGTACTGTATGGAACAGAGTGTTAAATTCTGGTGTTGCTGCTACTTCTACTGCTGCAGGTACTGCAGGTATTATTACTGTTACAGAAAGAACAGGTATTGCTGCTGGTGATAGAGTAATTTTTACTCCAACTACTGCTTCATCTGCTACAGGTTGTACTATTAACGGTAACTTGTTTACTGTAGGTACTGCTGCTGCTACAGGATTTAGTGTAGGACAAGTTCTTACTGGAACTGGTGTTGCTGCTGGTACAACTATTGTATCTTTAGTTACTCTTGGTGGTGGTACAGGTTCTACTTTCTTAGTAAACATTGCACAAACTGTTGCTTCTACTACTATTACTTCTGTATCTCCTTTAACTGCATATGTTTCTACTGCTCATGTTCCTGCTACAGGTGCTGGTACAGTACAACTTGTTGCAGCAAGTGTTCTTCAAACTCCAAGTACAACAAACTTGGGTACAATAACAACTACTGCTGGTACTGTTACTAAAATTTATGATGCAATCAACTCTACAACTTATGTACCATTAACTGGTGCTACAGCTCCTGACACTGTAGAATCATTCTTTGAAATTGTAGGTGCTTATGTAGACACTGTGTTTGGTGACTGTTCTTTTTCTCCAAGAGATCACGTAGAATATCAACCAATTGAAATCTTTGCTTCTGTTACTGCATTAGATCCATTAGGAAATCAATGTTTAGCTCAATGCTTTAATCCTGCTGAGGTTCAGCAAGCTATTCAAGGTAGAGGTTTTGGTGAAACTGTTCTTAGAGAGTTAATCTTAGCTAAGAGATACCAACAAGAACCATGGCAACAAGATCCTCGTTTGAGAGAAGTTCTTGATTATAATCCATTTGGTGAAGTAACACGTGCAAATAAATATCTTATTTATAACTTGTTACACAGCGTTCCACGTAAGAGCAATCCTTCTGGAACAATGGATAATGATCAATACTTAATCAGAATATTTGTGCCTCAATCTGTAGGTCGTTTAACTGCTCTTGAGCAAGGTATAACTAAATGGTTACAAACTGCTAATAACTACGATTGTACTTTCACATTATTACCGTAGGCATAAAGCATATAAACAAATCAGAGGAAGTATTAATTTGCTTCCTCTTTTTTGTTTTATTTAATTATTTTTTGTAAATTCATATTGTAGTAATGATATAAATATAAATCAGTTATGGCAATTAAACATCACCTTTGTTTGGATATTCCAGAAACAGCTTGTGAAAATATAATTAGAATATTAGACGCGTCTGTGTATGGAGAAGGATTGGCAATTGATTGTCCAAGACTTGATATATACTTACCTGGTTTTTCTTTACCAATTTATTATACAGAAGACGATGGTCTTGCTCCAAATTTTGTGTTAAATTTATCAACATCAGATTTAGGAATTACTGCACCAAATACAGATCCAGGAATTCTTCCTGATGGATTATATACAATTAGATATAGTGTATCTCCTAATGATTTAGTTTTTGTACAATACTATCATTTAAGAACAACACATTTAGTAAATACATATTACAGAGAAATTTGTAAAGTGCAACTTCAAGCATGTGAACCTACTGCAGAACAACACCAAAAAATGCATGATTTAAGATATATTAAAATGTACGCTGATGCTGCAAAAGCAAAAGCAGAATATTGTCATGCACCAGTTCAAGCTGTAGAAATGTATGAGTATGCAGAAAGATTGCTTGCAAAATATCTTACCGGATGTTGTATAACATGTAATCATTAACTTTAAATACCAAAACCAATGGCACAATGTAATAACTGTAAAACTCCTTTAAGCTGTGGATGTCAAAATAGAACAGCTACTAATGGTGTACAAGTATGTTCAAATTGTTTAACACAGTATGAACAACAACTTGCAGCATTAAAAAATAATCACACACTGAATAAAAATAAATAATGAATTTATCTGAACATAGTTGTACATCATCAGAATTAGTACGAATAAATGAAGTATTTGCACAAGCTGTGTATGCAAAATATAAGCAAAAGAGATATGGTTTGAAAAACTGTAGTGCTCTTATTGATGCTGATTTTGCTGACGATTTGCGCAACTTGTTAATTCGAGCAACTGAAATGGAAGCTTGTTTATGTATAATGAGTAATGGTTGTTCATTATCAACAATTAAAGAAAAAATAAACACACTATAAACATGGGAGTACCAGTAAATAATCCAGGTTCAAATAGAGAAAACTGTCCAAAAATATCTACAGCATGTGTGATATGGCAAGGACCAGATATTCCTTGTATAGATTTATGTGCTGGTGATGCTATAGATGAAGTTGTATTTAAACTTGCAACTTACTTATGTGAGTTGTCAGAAAATATTTTTGATATTAATAATATCGACTTTGCATGTTTACTTCCACCGGATGCTCCACGTGGAGATGAACCAACAAATCTTGAAGAATTAATTCAATTAATAATAAATTATTCTTGTGGTATTGATCCTATAGGAACACGTTCTACATTATTATCTGGAGCAAGAGTTGTAGGACAGTCTTCATCAAGTGAGCCAATAATAGAATTACCAGACGGTATTGCTTATTTTGATGAAAATGGTGATTATATAAAAGTATTAGAACAATCAAAATATATTAGAGTTGCTGCAACTAAATTGGCAGAAACTATACTTGTAATAAACACAACTCAAGGTAGAATATTTAATGCTGAAAAAGCAATAAAGGATTTAGAAAATGAATTTGCTAAATCGTCAAAAGCTTCTACTAATGATATTTATATAGTATCACAATGTGCTTCAAGT
>Ga0181358_1000310_pt1 | contig 21788 bp, 31 predicted proteins | sample Fa13VDMM110SD_FD_130096 | JGI IMG/M metagenome (GOLD analysis project Ga0181358, IMG submission 130096) | Freshwater viral communities from Lake Michigan, USA - Fa13.VD.MM110.S.D | ecosystem: Environmental > Aquatic > Freshwater > Lake | place: USA: Michigan | collected 2013-09-24 | reverse complement strand
GAATAGCAACTAAAGCTCAAGTACAAGATTACTATTACAATCTTCAAAGACATACTATTCCAAGATATGATGGTTCTGAAACAACAGCTGTTAAATTTAATGAATACACAAATGGAGATACAGGTTATGGTAAAGAAATAGTAGCAGGTAATTTAAAACCATTTGTTGGATATTATACTAGCAAAGGAGGATCTACTCCTGAAGTATTAGGAAAAACAATTGTTAATTTAGATTATATAATTGATGAAGATATCAATACACAGGTTCCAGCATTAAGTGATTTTACATATAACAACCAAATTCAATTATTTGAAAGAGGAACAAATTTATATTTAGATCCTGATAAAAATTCTATTAACGAACAATTTGCAGGTGTTAATAAATATAAAATATATAGATCAGGTGAATATGCTACTCCAATATTATATACACAAACAGGAAGTAATCCAGGATTCATAAATGAATTAACATTTACTCCTCCGGGTGTTGTACCTATTGACAATTATTATAATATAAAATTATCCTCAGGATTAGGAGTAAATGGAACTAAATTAATAAGTAGACAGGATGATAATATATATTGGTTTAATACTTTTGCTGAATCAGAAGTTCCACCTAATGTATATAATGCAACCCCTAATATCTCTTCACCAGCATATAATAGTGTATTATCATTCAACCAATTAAAATTTACTAATTTTGATACTAGTATTCCTAATATTCCTAATGTGGAATATCAAGACCCTTGGGTTGAAGCCGATCCTATATATACTGGAGGCCCAGTACTAACTCTAGATCCTAATTCGTTAGGTATTCAATTTAAAGCTAAAGCTTCAATAACAATACAATGGAATCCACCATCTTCTTATTCTAATTTAAAAGTTTATACGCAACTAAAAATCAGAGGATTACCAGCTTCGGGATGGGAATTTCCTGATTTTACTCCATATAGTGATACTCCATTTTTATCTCAATGGGAAATTCTTCCTAATACAACTAAAACTATAACAGTAGAAACAGATATATTACCATCTATGAATCTACAAGCATTATTCATACAAGGTAGAACTACTCCTGAATCATATGATCCCAATAATCCTAGTACATTCAATTTATTAAATATAATTCAACTTCCACAATTTAAAGTAATATCTACCACATTTGAAATCATCCAGGTTCCTGAACCAAATATAACTGAAATTCAATATACAGGTAATACTCCATATATTACTAGTATATATGATGATGGAGTATTAACTACTAATACTGCAAACAATGCTTTAGGATTTGGTACCTATCCCTATAATATACCATGTTCATTAATATATTTAACCTCATCTTTCATTCCAGCTTTTGGAAAAATATATCCTAAAGTACCAGAATCAGGATATGATGAAACCATATATCCATTTGAAATTCCTTTTAATAGCTTTTCTCAACTAGATTTATCTGAAGATTATGAAATTAGATTTGCGGCTAATGAAGAATTATCTTTTCCTATTATTGGTTCTATTATATTTAATGAAGATGATCAAGATAATTTTGTATTAATAGTAGCTCGTCCTGAGGGATATTCATTACAAAATAATATAACAGGAAATACTCGTCAATCATTTTTAATTCGACGTTGGATCCCCAAAGCAGGATACATATATTTAGAAGCAGGTGATCCGCCTAATGGATTAGGTAAAGGAATTATTAAACCAGAATATATAACTAATGGCATTCAAGATAAAATACCAACAATAGTTAAAGAACTAACAGATAAAGGCTTAATTCAATAATATTTATAATAAAAAATAATTAAAAAATGGGATATTTAAATAATACAGTTGTAACCATAGATGCTATTTTAACTACAAAAGGTAGAGAATTACTAGCACGAAATGATGGTTCTTTTAGAATCACACAATTTGCATTAGCAGATGATGAAATTGATTACACACTATATAATCCAAACCATCCATCTGGATCTGCTTATTATGGACAAGCTATCGAAGGTTTACCCTTATTAGAAGCATTTCCTGAGGAAACTCAAATAATGAAATATAAACTAGCTACTTTACCTAGAGGTACTTCTAAAATGCCTGTTTTGGGAGTTCCTGCTTCTATTCTTTTAAAACAAGGAGAATCATTATCAATAACTCCTCAAACCCTTAATTATCTAGGTAATACAACAGTGTTCGAAACCTCAGGTTACAATGCTATTATTTCAGATATTAGAACTATGAGCGCATTTGAAGGTGTAGGTGTAAATACACCTAATGCTACTGAATTAAATTCAACTCAAACATTAGGGACAAATGTTTCTAAAACGGTTATAGGTACAACTATTAATCTTAGAGCTACTACTGTTAATACATTATTTGGTTCTAATCAAACTCTACAAGCTACTCTTACAATAACTGGTAGAGATTCAGGAGCTAGATTTACAATTCCTATTACTATTACTAAAACTAATTCATAAAAAATTATTTATAACATATGTCATTTAAACGTTTAGATCCTGAAGATTTTGTAGTAAGTTCTGACTCTATTGTTGCAGCATGTTGGACTGGAAATAATCCAACTTTAACTACCTTCTATTCCTCCTCAACACAAATTGCGGGTTCATCTGGAGATTTTTATATTAACGCATATCAAACTTCTTCTACCGATGTAAATGCTGAAGTCCAATTTGCTGTTACTTATGGTAATAAATTAGGAAGTGGAAGCGAATACTACAATGGTATAGCCCCAGGATATTCTCCAACTAGAACAATCTATGGACAATATAGATCTTTAGTATTAGGAGATGAAAATTCAGACTTTGTATTTGGTGGAACAACATCTAATGACTTTTATGTTATATCTGTAGATAGATCAAGATACAAAGAATCAATTTTCCCCGGCTCCTTAAATTTAACATTAACTAGTGGTTCAAGTACAATTCAAATCACTGATAATAGTAAAAATATTTCAACTCAAACATTCTTAGACTCAGGACGAGTATTTGATTTAGTTAGTGGAAGTAACGGAAGTGGAATTTCAACAGGGATAACCTACCAAGGACTTCCAGGATATACTAACTCAGGTTCTTATGGATGGTTACTCCCAGATATCGGAACAATAATTCTAAATCCTAGAGCTTTATCTCTCCCAGCAGCAAGTGGTGGTATTGATTTATCTCCAAATATTCTAGCAAATACTGATGGTCAAAACCCAGCAGAATTACTTGACGTAATTTCAGCTGGTGCTAATTTTTCATTACAAAGTCAAGAAACTATAACTTCAGATTTTGTATTTATCAGAGCAAGAAATGCTGAATTTAATTATTCAACAAACCCAAGTTTTATTTCAGGAAGTACGGGAGCTGTATTATATGATGATTTCATAAATTCACCTCAAACATACGTTACTACTGCTGGATTATATAATGATTCAAATGAATTATTAGCTGTTGCTAAACTTTCAAGACCATTATTAAAAGATTTTACTAAAGAATCACTTGTAAGGGTTAAACTCGATTTTTAATGGGTGCATTTAAAACATTTGATGCTAGAGATGTTATATTAACTCCATTTACTGTAAATAAAGGTTTTTCATTTTATGGAAACTCAGAATTTACAGGATCAGGACTAGATAAATTTATAGGCTTAAATCAAACTGGTTTATTTTCAACTAGTACAGGAAATGATATTTTAGATTATTCACTAAATATATTTGCTTCATCTTCATCACCTACACCCGTTTCAATTATTAATGGAAAATCATATACTGTATCTGATTACAATGTATTAGAGGATCCATCAAATTTATTAGACACAGCTTTATCAGCTATAGTCATTCCACAAAATATTTCTAATTTAGAAACTTACTGTACATTTTCAAGTAATTATTCATTTTATACTAATAGTAGTGTTGGAGCATATTCTATACAATCTATATTATATTTGTATAATGAAAATAATTTGGATCCTCTTATTCCTTTAGAGTCAAATTTTTATTTTACCTCTTCTAATTTTGTAGGAAATATATTTGTAACTAATTCATTTTTTTATACTTTTCCCTATACCCCTCAAAGTAATGATATATTAATAGTATCATATTTTCCTAATATGAATGGTATATTTGGAAGTGCAGATAATTTACCTATAACTTTTGAAGAATTGAATACTTCATTTGTTATAAGCTCTCAATCTATTGCTCCATCTGCATCTCAACCATTAACAGGAATAAATGACACAATATATCAAAGATCAGTTTATGATTCAGTAAAACAACTATACTATACTAATTATATAGGTAATCCATATCCTGCTCCAACATACTATACTGGATCAGATACATATACTCAATTTGATAATTATTTACAATCTTCTCCTTTAGACATAAGACAATTTCCTACAGAATCAAATGCCAAAATAGGTGTTATAAGTATTCCATCTTTAATCTACGGAGAATATATAAAACCAGGATCCTTTATATATAAATCTGAATTAATTTATGTGTATGATGATAGTAATGGGAATTTATTAAATAGTGTAGATAATAAAAAGTGTGGAAATATAATTTACAGTCATGGATTAGCAGTTATTACTACTTCAAGTTTTGTATCTAGTTTAGATTCATTTATAACAGCTTCTAATATTACATGTTCATTTTCTAGTAGTTTAACATTATTTGAAACATTATATAAATGTACTATTCGAGAAAATGAATTTAATTTCTCTCAAAATCCAAGCATAATATCAGGAAGTGGAGGAGATTTATATTATTATGCTTCATCTTCATATTTTGAACCATATATAACTACAGTTGGATTATATAATGAAAATCAAGATTTATTAGCTGTTGCTAAATTATCTCAACCTCTCCCATCAAGTACAACTACGGATACAAATATAATAATTAAACTAGACATGTAATGTGGTTATACAAAAATAAAGTTATAGAAAAAACAGAAGATTTTCCTGAAAATACATTCGGTTTTATATACATAACAACACATACTCCGACAGGTATATCTTATATAGGTAAGAAATCTTTAATTCATAATGTAAAGAAAAAACTTACTAAAAAAGAATTAGCCGAACAAACAGGTCCTGGTCGTAAATCAACTAGTAAAGTTGTTCAAAAGGAATCGGATTGGAAAACATATTATGGTTCTGCAAAACCAATACTTGAGTTGTTAAAAGCAGGAAAACACGCAGAATTCACACGTGAAATACTACAGTTTGTTCCTAATAAAAAATTATTAACATACTATGAGTGTAAATATTTGTTTAAATATGGTGTGTTAGAATATCCCAATGAATATTTTAATGACAATATTTTAGGAAAATTTTTTACAAAAGATTTTTCAAACTAGGGTTCCCAAAATTTATTTCTTATATTAAGCAGGTTATGGAAAATACTGCATTAATATATTTAATTGATTCAATCTTAGGTCAAAGTAAATCCACATCTAAAGGAAATAGAGCATACCATTGTCCTGAATGTAAACATCATAAATTAAAACTTGAAGTTAATTTAGATGAAACATCATCAAATTTTCAATCATATAATTGTTGGACATGTGGTTTTAAGGGTAAAAAATTAACAACTTTATTTAAAAAAATAGAGGCTGATTTTGATAAAGTCAATCAATTAAAATTATTAGTTAAATCTATTCCAAAAAATTTTGAAGGAAAAGTAGTTGAAACTAAAAAAGCAATATTACCTAAAGAATTTATTTCATTAATTAATCCTCCAAATAGTCTAACAGCAAAACATGCTTTACATTATTTAAAAATTCGAAATATAACTAAAGAGGATATAATTAAATATAATATAGGATATTGTGAATTTGGTAGTTATTCAAATATGATTATCATACCTTCATACAATTCAGAAGGAAATCTAAATTATTTTACTTCTAGAAATTTCAATAAAAATTCATCCATTAAATACAAAAACCCAGATGTATCAAGAGATATAATTGGGTTAGAACTATTTATAAATTGGAATACACCTATCACATTATGTGAAGGAATGTTTGATGCAATTGCTATCAAACGAAATGCTATTCCATTACTTGGAAAAACCATTCAAAATAGCTTAATGAAGAAAATAATCAATTCCTCAGTACAAAAAATATATATTGCACTAGATAAAGACGCTATTAAACAAGCGTTAAATTTTTGTGAAACATTAATGAACGAAGGTAAAGAAGTTTATTTAGTTGACATTGACGATAAAGATCCAAGTGATATGGGATTTGTTAAATTCACTAACCTAATTCAGAATACGTTTCCTTTAACTTTCTCAAACTTACTTGAGAAAAAATTACAAATTATATGATAGAAAAAGGATATTCAATTTATAAAAAAAACATTAAACGCTTACTTGAAATAGATCCGGATGGAAAACAGGTTAATTTTTTAGATAATAGATTTTATAAAAGATATGATAAATACTATCCATCTATTACTAGTATTTTACAATATTTTCCCAAAGGTAAATTTTTTGAAAGTTGGCTAAAAGATGTAGGCCATAACTCAGAAATTATAGTTAAAAAAGCAGCAGATGAAGGTACTCAGACTCACAATTTAATTGAAAAATATTTAACTGGTGAAGAAATTAAATGGTTAGATGAATACGGAAATGCTACTTGTTCATTATTGGTTTGGCAAATGTTACTTAAATTTGTTGAATTTTGGGAAACAGAAAAACCTGAATTAATTGAAAGTGAAATCCATTTATTCTCAGATAAACATGAAATAGCTGGTACTTGTGATTTAGTTATTAAAATGAGAGATAAACTATGGATATTAGATATTAAAACATCAAATAGCTTACATACATCATATGATTTACAATTAGCAGCATATGCTACTTGTTGGAATGAAATATTTGAAGAAAAAATATCTAATACAGGCATACTGTGGTTAAAATCAGCTAAATTAAAAGCAGATAAAAAAGGAGAAAAAATTCAAGGTAAAGGGTGGGAAATATCTATATCATCTCGTAGTGTTGAAGAAAATTGGGAGTTATTTAACAATGTATATAATTTATATAAATTAGAAAATCCAAATGATGGTCCATCATTTAATCAATTTCCATTATCTGTTAAGTTAGATTCTTAAAATATTTATTATTCTATCAATATTTATGATATATCACACTTAAATTATGATAAATATAGATTCTTTAGTTAATAGTATTATAAAACCTTTACTAATTGAAAATTTAGATGAAGCTAAACAATTAGGCACATTATACCATTTTACCGGTTTTAAAGGAATAAACGGTATTCTATCTAGCGATACATTCAAAGGATCAGAAATTTCAGTATTACCTTTAGCTGACACATATGATAGAGATGTTCAATCTCTTGGTAAATCTGGACAGGAATATTTAAAAAAAGGTATTGATAAAGTATATTATCTTTCTACTACTAGAGATAAACTTTTATATATAAAAAATCCCAAAATAAAAGGTAGTACAGTTCGTATAGTACTAGATGGAGATAAACTTTCTAACAAATACAAATTTAATCCATTCTATTACTACTCAGATGAAATGATAGATGAGCCTGCTCCTAAACATGATCAGGATGAATCTGAAGAAAGAATAATATTAGGTACTAGACCTGAAATCCCATCAGCTAAATCATATATAAAAGAAGTTCACATTTTATTAGACAAGATATCTGATAATGAGAATTATTTGAAAGTAATTGCTGAATTAATAAAAAAATATCCTGAAATTAAATGTTATTATGAAGAAAAACCTATTGAACTTGAGGATTATATAAATAAGATAGTTCCTACTTTTGAGCCATATCGTTATAACGATGATGTATTTGAATCAGTAACCGATAATAACAATACCCCAGATAAAGAACAAATCAAAAAAAATATTCAGCCAGTTGAAGATTTTGCTGATAAGAAATTAAATCCATTAGATATAGAATTCTCTAATCATTTCTTTGATAGATTAATAGATGCTAGAAATACTAAACCTATTTCATCAGCTGAACTTATTGGATTTTTTAAACGTTTGGCCGAAAAGAAAAAACAACTATTTGATTTTCTTTCTAAATATAAAGAAATAGTAGCGACAGATAATCGTACTGATATTAATATACCATTAGTTAAGCAATCAAATACCGTTATTGCTAAAACAATAATGCGTAATAAATATTTTAAAACATCTAGTCCTAGAATTGAATTTAGTGAGAATTTAAATGAAAGTATAAATGATTCATTTGATGATGCTTTAAATTCATTAATTAGATATATGGTTGATCAAGGTATGAATATCCAACCATTACCATCATTAAAAATTATAGACAACGATGTAGAAAACGCTAATAACGTTTTAGGTAAAACAGCACATTATGATCCAAATAATTGTTCTATAACGCTGTATACGCTGAATAGACATCCAAAAGACATATTGCGTTCGTTTTCTCATGAAATGATTCATCGCATTCAAGACAATGAAGGTAGATTAAATAATATTAATACTACTAATACTAATGAAGATGGTGATTTACCTGAATTAGAAAAAGAAGCATATCTAAAAGGAAACATGACATTCAGAAATTGGGAGGATAGTGTAAAAAATGTATAGATTAACAGATATATATAAACAAATTAAGGAAGATGAAACCGCCGCTCAAGTATCACAATATAAAATATTTTGTGATATGGATGGTGTGCTGTGTGATTTTGATAGGCGATTTGAACAATTTGGGGGGATGTCTCCTCAAGAATACAAATCAAAATACGGCGATAAAGAATTTCAAGACTTAATAGCCAAAGTAGGTGCTCAGTTTTGGTCTAAAATGCCATGGATGTCTGATGGTAAACAACTTTGGTCTTATATTAACAAATACAAACCCACCTTATTATCAGCTCCATCTGAAAAAGCATCTTCTCGTTATGGAAAACATTTATGGGTAAAAGAAAATTTATCTGGAACTAAATTAGTTTTAGCAAGTAGAGAAAAGAAAAAAAACTATTCTAAGAAAAATCAAATACTTATAGACGACCATCCTGATACTATCGAAGAATGGAATGCAGGTGGAGGTACAGGTATTTTACATACATCAACCGAAGATACTATAAATCAATTACAAAAGTTAGGATTATGAAATATCAATATAAACTAATAAAAGAAGCAGAAGAAGAAGAAAGTGGATTAAAAAGTCTACGAGCTCAAAATGAATTAGCATTAACAGCTTTAGGTGGACGTACAGCTAAAGAACTTCTAAATATTATCAAGGATCCTAAAAATTTAGACAAAGTATTTGCTAAAAAATCTTCGGGATTAGAAGATCTTAAAATCAAAGTATTTGGTGATAGACCTAATCTTCGTGCTACTTTAAATTTAAATGCTGACACATATCGAGAAAATGGTACTTCTTTTTATTCTAAAATAGAAAATGCAGTTGGTGAAAAATTTGATAGAAAAGGAGCAGAAGTTAATAAGGACAAAGTCGGTAATATTCGATTTATATTTCCTAAAAATAACAAATATAATGCAAATATAGTAGAAAAATATTTTAGTATTATAAATGATGGAGAGCAATCTAAAAAAGCAGATTTACGACCTAGAGAAGTAGATGAATTTACATTAAGATTTCCATTAGATAATGCTCCTAATCTTGTAAAAATTTTAGATAATGCAGGTTTAGAATCAGGAACTGATTATAAACTAAGCAAGCAAGAAGCAATAAAAGAAGATCTACGCAGTTTAGTTAAAAAAGAAATTACAAAGTTTTATAAAAAATAATTTATGTCTGAAAACGTTTTAAAAAAAGACTTCAATCAAAAAGATGTTCAACGTCTTCGTAATCTTGTTCAAGGCAAGTATGGAGAAAAAACTACTATGGGAGTTGGTTATGGAAAGAAAAAAAGTTTTCATGATGAAGGAGATGTGTGGGAAGAAGATGGCAGACAATGGACTATCAAGAACGGCATCAAACAAAATCTTACTAAATTAGATAAAGCAAAACAATCAGTGACTTTGCCACTTTTTTGTCCTTGTTGCTCTAATCTAATGAAAAATAAATTCGATAAATTATTTTATATCCAATACAGTAGATGTTTTAATTGTCAGATTGACTTTGAAACAGATATTCGTAAAATGGGATTATGGGAAGAATATGAAAAAAATATCATCAATTCAGATATAGATCACCTTATTAAAGACTATAATGTATGGATAGATGAAGTTATTAATGGTTCAAATGAAAGTTTTATCACTGAAGCCGGAGATATTGAGAAATGGGATGGTTCAGCAAAGAAAAAGTTGTTAGAAAATAAAGAAGAAACAATTAAATATTTGCAAACTTTAAAACGATGAAACCATGGCTCAAGTTCCAATTTACCTAACCGTTGTAACCGCGCTAATAACAGCAATTTTTGGCCCCATTATTGTAGAATGGGTTAAATCTAAATTTTTTAAACCTAATAAAGACGCATTAGGTGAATCTATTGATACAGATGAAAAAATAGATCACCAATTAGAAATACTAATGAATGAATTGAATTGTGATAGAATGTGTATCTCTCAATTCCATAATGGAGGACACTTTTACCCTACAGGAAAATCAATTAAGAAATTTAGTATTTTTTATGAACGAACTACAAATAAAACAGCAACAATAAAGGATATATTTCAAAATATTCCTGTATCTTTGTTTCCTAAAGCGTTTTCTTTGCTATATAGAGATGGAGAAATTATAATCCCCAATACTAATGAAAGTATGGTAGATTGTGGTTTATTTCAAGTTAATGGGAAATCATATAAAACTAAATCATTTTATGTTTTTTCTATAAAGGATATAAATAACAACTTCATAGGTTCCTTAACTATTTCATATTATGGTAAAAAACATTCCTTTACTCAAGAAGAATGGATATTAGTAAGACAAAAAATAGGCGTAATAGGAGCAATTTTAACTGATTATCTGCACGGAAAAAGATAAGTATAATATTTATAATAAAATACATCATAATGAATAATTCATTTGAACACATGCAAAAATTAGCTTTTGGTAAAGTTGTTACTGAAACTAAAAAAGAAGTTTTAACTGAGAATGCACTAAAAGCTAAAATTAAAGAATTAGTACATTCATCTTTAGGTGAAGCTAAAAAAAAGAAAAAAGAAGAAGATGTAGCTCCTCAAGAAGATATAGATCTAGAAATGGATGCTACTGAAGAAACACCTGAAGATACTATGGCTCCTGAACCAATGAATGGAGCAGACATTAACCCAACAGTTAAATCAATTCAGGATTCATTACAAAAAGCATTTGCTAATGCTAAAACATTAGGTGATGAAAAACTTACTGCCCAAATTGGTAACACAATTACAATGCTTGTTAGAACTCAGGTATTAGGACAACAAGTAAATGAAATTGAAAGTGGATTTGAAGATTTAAATCAAGATATCCTTAATAAAGGAATAGATGGTAAATCTAAAGGAGATATATTTTTTGAAGCATGGCATCTAGCAACCAATTCAGATTTAACTGATGAAGAAGCTTGGAAAATATATTCAAAAGGAAATGCAAATATTTAAAATAAACAATAAATAAATTAACAAAAACAAACATTTATGAACACTCAAGAACTATTTGAACAAATTAGTGGGTTATTCGAAACAGCAACAGAAAACCATGCTGAAACAACTAAAGCCGCTAAAGGTAGAGCACGTAAAGCACTTTCCGAAATGAAAAAACTTATTGCTGCCTACAACAAAGCTTCTGTTGCCGAAGCAAAAGCAAAGTAAAATGGCACAACTTACCCCTAGAGAACTAGCAATCAAAAATAAACTTTATAATCAATATAAACAAAATAAAAATGAGTTTATAAAAGATTATGGGTCTGATGCTGAGCGAGTTATGTTGGGGAGAGCAATTAAATTAGCAAAATCAATGGCTACAAAAGACGACAAACAAAAAATTAAGGAAATGATTAAAAAGGCCCTTCAAGAGCCTATTTCCGAAACTGAAGAAATTAATTCAATTGAGTTTATACAAAATCGTAGACCAATTGAAAGTAATCCTGAAGATATAATTAAGTTGGATGTTCCATTGCTTATTCGTATTATGGAATATGCTAGAGAAGATGTTAAAACAGACATGGATTTACATTTTGCTGCTGAAAACATGATTCAATTATCAAAAGCAAACAGAATTCTCAATATGGGAGATTATGAAAGTATTGTTTCTCCATATGTAAAAATTGATTAAAATGACTAAAAACGAGTTTAGAGACAGAATTAAATCTTTAGTTAAACAAGTATATTCAGGTGCAACTAAATCAACTGAAATAGATTTAGATACAGTATCTGCTGTATCCTTAGATACAACTCGTTTTCCAGTATTAGTTAAATTTCCTACTCTTAAAGATACTATTATTAAACTACTAACAGATCAATATGATTTGTTTATAAAAGATATAGAATGGGTAGCACCTCGTCCTACTACTTTTCGTATTATATTAGGAAACGATCAAGTATTTTATTTAATATATACTGATAGAACATGGATCGGTAAAGTAGAAGGTAAAAAATATTACTTATTAAATATAAGTGAGGAACAAAATTGTGTTGAATCTATAGCTAGAATATTATCTTATGGTGCTAAAACAGCAGTAGAAATCCCAATTGAGACCCCAGCACCTGAAACTCCAGCCGAAGAACCTGCAGAGGGAGAACCAGCACCAGAAGAACCAGTAGAACAACCTCCTTTAGCTTAAATCTCTATTATGGAACGCATTAAACAACTTATTCGAGAAATACTTTCCACACCACCTAAAAAAGAATCATGCAACTGCGGTTGCCATTCTTGTGAAAACGTAGGAAATAAAGGACCAGTCCTTAACGAAAGCTTAAATGCTAAAATCGTAATGACTGAAAATATGCAATATCATATTACTAATAAATTACCTCTTACTGAGAATACATTTCGTTATGGGTCTCAAGCGTTTTTAGATTTATGGGCCGAAGCTCGTTATTTATATTCTCGTAATGCCATTCATGTAAATGATGATGATAAAGAAATCTTACTTGAAACTAATTTAGGTGAATACGGGATGTATAATGGCATAAAAGTAGCATTAGATTTACCTAGGTTGGAGGATGATTCACTAGCTACAGATGAAAAAGAAATAGCTGACGAACCTATATCTGAAACTGATAAAAAGAAAAAAAATCCACCAATTGGAAAACCAAAACGTGGTGGATCTAAAAAATTCTATGTTTATGTTAGAGATAAAGGCAAAATTAAAAAAGTTAGTTTTGGGCAAGGAGGAATGTCTGCAAAAATAAATAATGCAAAGGCACGCAGGGCATTTGCAGCACGCCATAAATGTGCTCAAAAAACAGACAGAACAAAAGCATCATATTGGAGCTGCCGCTTACCAAGATACGCTAAATTATTAGGATTAAAATCATCATTTTCAGGATTTTGGTAACATGAAACTATTAGAACTTAAAAAACTAATTCAAGAAGAACTACGCTTAATACGTGAAAATTCTGCTTCTAAACTTTATAAAATAGAGGGATTATTAGTAACAGATACTAATAAAAAAACACAATCTCAAATTTTATCTGATATTAGATCGATCCCAGGTATTACAACAGTAGATACTAGAGAATATATTCCTCGTTTACCTAAAAAAGGACGTGAATATGATAGATTAACAATTAAGGTTGATCCATATCCATATATTAAAAAAAACGGTAAATTTGATATAGAAACGATTAATCAAGTAATCGCAAGTATTGGTGGTATTAAAGGAGTAGTTAAATTTAGAGTTGATAACCCTCAATTAATCAATATTGGGATATGATTAGCTTAATCGAATTACTAAAAAATATTCTTTTAGAAGAAAAATCAAAACGTGACAGATGTTTACGTATTGCTGATCGTAAATTCGATAAACCATCTGCTTATAAATCAGGTGCTGTAGTTAGATGTCGTCAAGGTAGTATTTGGAAAGGTATTAAAGAAGATAATGAATTGGAAAAATTTGGAATCAAATTCTTTAATTACACTCCATACTCATTCACCCCAGACTTAAATTCTTTAAATAGAGAAGAACATACTTTAGTAATGAATGATCTACGAAAAGAAAGAATGGGTTTAATAGATTATTTACAATTTGTAAAATCTATGTTTGATAATCCAATATATAAAAATATTTTCTCTAAACTAATTAGATCAAATAAAGATAAAATTGATTTTGCTTTAGATCAAAACGAAATATTTGATTACGAAGGTCCGATTAAACTTCAAAAATTTAAAAATTTTTACGAAAAATATAAAGATCGTTTCCCAAATTGGGCTTTAAAAAATGAAAGATTATATATTGACACAGTCAATGCTTTAAAATCGTCATTAAATGAAGTACAAAAAGAAACACTTCGTACTTGGTTTAAGCGTAAAGGAACACCTGGTAAAAAAGGTGGATGGGTAGATTGCAATGCACCTATTAGAAAAGATGGTAAAATAACAGGATATAAAGCGTGTGGTAGAGAAAAAGGAGAAAAACGTTCTAAATATCCATCATGTCGTCCAACACCTGCTCAATGTAAAACACCTGGTAAAGGTAAGAAATGGGGGAAAACTAAATGATTAAATTATTAAATCTATTAAAAGAGATACTATCAGAAAGTGATCCTAAAACAGGTACAGGTAAAAAACCTAAAGGATCAGATCGTCGTTTATATACAGATGAGAATCCAAAAGATACTGTATCTATTAAGTTTAAAACTAAAGAAGATATAGTTGATACATTAAATAAAGATTCATTTAAAGCCAAATCCCACGCTCGCCAATCACAAATTATTAATTTAATCCATCAGCGTGTTAGAGCAGCATATAGTAAAGCTAAAGATCCTGAAGTAAAATCTCGTTTAAAGCGTGCTTTAGATTATATTGAATCCCGTAAAGAATCTTCTAAAGCAAAAACAGAACGTTTACGTTTACAAAAAGAAAATCTAGATCCAAAAACATTTAAAGATACAGGAAAAGCAGGACAACATGGTTCAGGATATACCCCAGTTAAAGAACTAGTAATAGATACAGAAGTTATTTGTGATAAATGTGGGTGGAAATGGAAGATTGAGGATGGTGGAGATGATTTATATATATGTCATAATACATTACCATCAGGCCGCATATGTAACCATGATAATACTCCAAAACAATTAAATGAAAAGTGCTGGAAAGGATATACTCAAAAAGGTACAAAAATGATGTTTGGAAAAAAATACCCTAATTGTGTAAAAAAATGATAAAACTACTTCAATTATTAACCGAAGCTAAAGAAAGCTTTGAACAATTCGCTAAAAATCGTTTAGCAGGTGCTGAAAAAATTATAGCTAATGCTAAAGAAAAAGGTGGTGATGCTTTATTAACTTATACTCACTTTAACGTAAAACCATCTTATTATAAAAAAGCAATAAATGGTAAATTTGATAAAGAAGCTGCTAAAAAAGAATTTAAGGAAACATATAAAAAAATATCATTAGATATGACTCAAACTGAATTCCAACGTGAAGTTGGACGTTTAGAGGTATTAGGTGAATTATTAATAAGAGAAAAATAAATAATATGGATAACTTTGATTTAAGAAAATATTTAGCTGAAGGTAAATTATATGAAGCAGTTATGGCTTGTCCTTTACCTACTCAAAATTTAGAATTAAATACCAAAAATAGAGATTCAGCTATTAAAGCAGATTATATTAAATATGGCCCTTTAAATGTTGATGAACCTGGAGATTACTGGGATGAATTAGCAGAACACTGGGATACAACAGTTGAAGCAGCTCAACAATCTTTATGTGGTAATTGTGCGGCATTTGATATTTCTCCAAGAATGGAAGACTGTATGCCTGGATCGCTATCTGATGATGATGGTAAATTAGGATATTGTTGGATGCACAGTTTCAAATGTCATTCAGCTCGTACTTGTAGAACATGGGCTAAGGGTGGCCCTATTGAAAAAGATAGTATATCTTACGAATGGCAAGAGCGTAAAGAAAATGATTAAACTTATAGACATATTAAAAGAAGCGGTAGGATTTTCTAATTGGGTAATGCCTTCAGAATCTAGTCTTAAACAAGAATTTAAGATAGAACAAGAAATGAAAGGTAATGAATTTTGGGAAGATGAAGAAGCATTTTTAAATGCAGTTAAGAACGGTAAAATTGTTACTATTAGTTCTAGCGAAGATCAAGATATAGACTATAGAAGTGGGACAACATCATATGAAGAATTACTAGATCTAATACAAGGCTATAGATCATATCCCGAATTTAGAAATGAAAAAACTCTAAAAGCTATATATGATGGTTTTAAAGAAAATAAAGCCATGGATTATCCTATAGTAATTGAAGATGAAAACGGATACAGACGAATATTTTCAGGCAATACAAGAATGGATATAGCGTTTCAATTAGGTATTAATCCAAAAGTATTACTTATTAAAGGTGAGCTATGATTAAACTTATAGATATATTAGATAAAATTCTAAACGAAAATGAAACTGTAAACCAACTTCTGGATAAAATATCAGCATACGGAATTAAATCACTTTCCCAACAAGAATTAGATATGCTTAACAGTTTTTCTAAAGGAAAAGATATTACTGATTTAAATAAAGATGAAGAATATACTCTAGATAAAATTCTTGATAAAGCGGGTACGCAAGGATGGAGTAATTTATCTTTTCTTGAAAGGGATTGGCTTGAAAATAATTTTCCTATTAAACTTAGAGACTATGATACTCTTTATTTATCTGACCCAACAAGAAAATTTCAAAAAAACAATAAAAGTACTAAAGGATTTTATGCTGTAAAAAAATTTATTGATGATAAAGTTTCCCAAGCTAAGCAAACCAATAATTTACAAAACCTAATAAACTCAGGATATTTTGAAAATAATATAGAAAAAGAGTTAATTAATTGGTATAATAAAGAATATAATGAAAAAATAAAATATATTGGTAGTGATATTAAAAATTATTTAAAAAAAATATATAATCAAGAATCCAACACTTTTAATATAGTATATTTAAATGCTAATGGTGATTATCTTATAGATAAAAAAAATCTTTTAAAACTTTTAAAAAAACATTTTTCTTCAAATGAATTAAAAAATGAATTAGTTGATGATTTTGTAAACGCAATATATGACAGTGGTATAGATCTTTTCACAGAAATGTCGGAAAGAGAATGGATTGAAGAATATTCAACTTTTTTAGAAGATTACTAAATATAAATAAACTATGAACCAACCATACACTGACATAGAAGTTACAGATAAATATATTGTTCGTGAATTTAACGAAAATATAGATCCAATTGAACTTCTTTGGCATCGAGATAATGAACATCGTACGTTAGAAATACTCGGTGAAACGGATTGGAAGATACAATTAGATGATAAATTGCCAACTTCATTAAATGAATTAATACATATACCAAAACATGAGTGGCATCGAGTTATAAAAGGAACAGGAACACTTAAATTAAAAATATATAAATCTTAATTTAAGATTTGGCTTTATAAAGTTCTTTTATATATTTAATCAAAAATACTATTATGTATAAAACTAAAAGATTATTCTTTGATATCGAAACTAGCCCAAACATAGGAATGTTTTGGACAGCAGGATACAAATTAAATATCAGTCATGATAACATTATAAAAGAAAGAGCAATTATTTGTATCTGTTATAAATGGGAAGGTGATGAAAAAATTTATTCGCTAACTTGGGATAATAACCAAGACGATAAAAAAATGTTAGAAAAATTTGTTGTAATCGCTAATGACGCAGACGAATTAGTAGGACATAATGGAGACAAATATGATTTAGCATGGGTTAGAACACGTTGTTTATTTCATGACATCCCAATGTTTCCAAATTATGTAACTATAGATACATTAAAACAAGCTCGTTCTAAATTTAAATTTAATAGCAATAAATTAGATTATATAGGTAAATTTTTAGGCTTAGGAGAAAAAATTCATACTAGTTTTGATCTATGGAAAGATATTGTTTTAAATAAAGATAAACAGGCATTAGAAGATATGGTTATATATTGTAAAGGTGATGTTGAATTACTTGAAAAAATATATAATAAAATGTCCTCATATTTTCCTCATAAAACCCATTTAGGAGTTACCGAAGGAAAAGAAAAAACATCATGTCCTGGATGTGCATCTACTAATATGGCCTATTCTAGAAAACGTATAAGCGCCCTAGGAACATTCAGAATTCAATTACAATGTAAAGATTGTGGTAAATATCATACTGTGTCTAATAGAACATATGAACAAATGGTTGCAGAACAATTAGAAAGAAATGTTTATCTATAGTTTTCACATATTTATAATAAAAAATATTTAAAAAATGAAATCAACTGAATTAAGACAACTTATACGCGAATCAATTAATGAATATATTCGTGATATTGATGAAGCAGGAACAAAAGCTGGATTACAAGCTAAAATAGAGGCAACTGAAGGTGCTATTAACAAACGTGAAAAGATAGCTAAAATGGAAGGCATTGATGAAGCTTATCATGAAATGCTTGATAAAGGTAAAATGAAAGAAATTAGTGGTGAAGTTAAAGCATTGAAAAAAAGTTTAGATAAATTAAAAAAGCAATTAGATAAACTTAATTCAAAGTCTGAGCCTAAAACTGAAGTAATAAAAGATGAGCCTGTTGAAGAAGGAGATGCAATGGATAGTATGAAAAATGCTATAGTTCCTGAAATAGAATTAGAAGAAAATATGGATAATGAAGCATATTATGAAATGGCCCAACAAATGAAAAATAATGGAACGGATTATGATAGCGTTGTAGCAAAATTAGAAGACATGGGTCTAGATAACCGTAGTGCTGAGATTGTTGCTATGAATACATTTAAAGATGAAGATATGGATATATATGAGATTTTATCTCTACAAAAAAGAGCAGGTATTATCTCAGAAACTGAATATAAGAAAAAAGTTAATGAAATAGCAACTAAAACACAACTTTTTGCATCACTGGACAAAAAAAACCTCAGTGATAAAGAGTTAAATGATTTGGAAGGTTTAAAAAAATTAATAGATGATATATTAGACAAAGAATACGATACTGTAGCTGATAGTCCTGAAAAATTAGCTAAAGAATATATTGCTAAAAATAAAATAGAAGAAATAAAGAAAAAACCAGTATCTAAAAAATAAAATAATGATAAAGCTAATAGATTTATTATTTGAAAATCAAACAGTAAGTACAACTTACTTCCAACAAATATTAAATAATAGCCGCTTATCACCTGAAAATAGAAAATACCTTCAGGGTATAATAGATAGTGTTAAAAAAGCAGGAGATATAGCTACACTAAAACAATATGCTGTTCTTCAAAGATTAAAAACAGGAGATTTTAGATATCCCTCTAAAAATTAATACGGACTGATTCATAGCCAGTCGCTCGAAAGAGATAAAATATTATGAAGCTGTGGCTCATTTTTCGAAAGAAAAATGGGCTACTTTATTTGGATTACAAAAAATAATTTTTTATATTTAAAGTATGAATATATTTTATATAAACGAAAATCCGATTATAGCAGCTCGTGAGTTGGCCGATGATCATATTAGAAAAATGCAAATCGAAAGTGCACAAATGTGTAGTACAGCTCATTGGGAAACTGGAAGTACAGCCCCATATAAGCGAGCTCATTGGAATCACCCATCTACAAAGTGGGTCAGAGAATCTATACAGCATTATGTTTGGCTTATAAAACATGGTTTGGAAATATGTGATGAGTTTGAAAAGCGTTATGGTAAAAAACACAAAACCAAAGAGGTATTAGAATGGTTATTAATTAATCATCCTAATTTACCTGATAAAGATTTTATGCCTCCACCACAATGTATGCCTGAAGAATTTAAAATGGAAGATACAATAGAAGCATATAAAAATTTTTATATTAATGATAAAATAAAAGTAAAAAAATTAAATTGGAATAAATTAAATAATCAACCTGAATGGACAAAAAAATAGTAATAGTAGGAGCAGGTGTAGCAGGTATTAATGCTGCTACCAAATTAGTAGACAATGGATATCCAGGACATCTAATTACAATTATAGATAAAGGTAGCGATCCATATAAGCGTTTACCTGAACAAGTAATGGAAGGTATGTTAGGTGCTGGAGGTTGGAGTGATGGTAAATTAACATACCATACAGCAATTGGAGGAGTATTATCTAAATACTGTGGTGAAGAAAAGGCTATGGAGCTAATGGATCAAGTAATTAAAAACTTTACTCGTTTCCATCCTAAACCAGATGAAATATTTATGTCTGATCCTCAAGAGGAACCAGATTTTATTAAACCACACTTTGGACTAAGACTATTTCCAGTATGGCATATTGGTTCAAATTATCTACATGAAATTGCTATTAATTGGTATGCTTATTTAGCTGATAGAGGTATTAATTTTATGTGGGAGTGTGAGGTAGAGGATATTGATTTTGAGACAGGTGAAGTAATATTAAAAGATTAAATATTTATATTAAAATATAAACATGAAAAAATTAGAATTAAAACAAATCATTAGAGAAGAAATTTCTAAAGTATTAGGTGAAAATAAATTTACTCAGCCAAGTCATGTAAATAATTATAGTATTTATTTAAGTACTGAACCTATTTATACATCTTTACCTATTGATAGATTAAAATCAGTCTTATATTCATTAGAAAATGAATTAGGAGAAGATTTAGATGATTATATTATCATGAAAAATTCAACAGGAGATACAAAATCTGCGGGTGAATTAGGGTGGGATTTATCTAAGGTAAAACCTTTTGATAATTTAGAAAGTTTAAAATCAAAAATAGAGGCACTTTCTTAGATTTTTTCTTAGATCTGTAATATTTATAATCGATGGGACGTATAAAAAAATACCAAACAGAAGATGAACGTATTCTTAAACAACGAGAATATAGTAAGAAATATTACTGGTCTAATAAAGAAGAAATCGATGAAAAACTTAAACAAAAATACCACAAAAAGAAAACAAAACAATAATTTCATAGTTTATATTCATATACGACCTGATATAAATGAACCGTTTTATGTTGGAAAAGGAGTACTTGGAAGGGAAATTAGATTATGTGGTAGAAATCAACATTGGAAAAATATTGTAAATAAAAATAATGGTATATTTGAATCTAAAATACTGTTTGAAGGATTAACTGAAGAGGAAGCATTGTTAAAAGAAAGAGAAATAGAATTGGATTTAAAAAATAAAGGTTATATATTAGCTAATATAATAGAGTGTGGTGTTAAAGCTGGTACTATTGGAATGAAGCATTCTGAAGAATCTAAAAGAAAAATATCTGAAGGGTTAAAAGGTCATATATCTCCTAATAAAGGTAAAAAACAATCTAAAGAGACATGTGATAAAAAGAGTAAGTCTATGATGGGTGTTATGAATAAGTCTATTCTTCAATATGATTTACAAGATAACTTCATTAAAGAATGGTCTTCTATATCAGAAGCTTACTTATCTTTAAATAAAAAAATTACAAATGGTTGTATAAATTTAGCTTGTAAAGGTAAAATAAAGACAGCATTTGGTTATAAATGGAAATATAAAAACAATTAATATGAGAAAAATAAAATTTGATACCTGTATTGTAGGAACAGGAAAAGCGGGAATTGACTTCTCAGCTAAATTAGCTCAAAAATATAATTTACCTACTGAGCAGAAGAGCGTCCAGTTGGGGGTGAGATT